>JAABUL010007782.1_pt1 | contig 11302 bp, 11 predicted proteins | sample 5559151 | NCBI WGS metagenome assembly JAABUL01 (sample SAMN10711876, study PRJNA513368) | rock metagenome | isolation source: Antarctica rocks | place: Antarctica: Victoria Land, Pudding Butte sud | reverse complement strand
TAATCAAACTTGAGCTGAGACCTTTGTGCAGGATGTATCGATCATCCCTTACTAAAGAGAGCAGCAAATAGACGGATGCGCTTAGCAGGTTTTTCATGGCGTGGTCCCCTGAGTCGCCATTGATATTGACTAACAGAAGCATAGAGCCCAGTGACCACCTGGCCCCGCGTGGACACTCCATCCTGAAGAGAGCGGCAGGCACGAATGATTCCATGACTACGCATCAAAATTTCTCCAGGCCATACATACGATAACCTGTTTGCGTAAACCTCACCCATAAAACGGGCCCATTGCCTTGCATCCATATGCCTGAAAGCAAGGAAAAAGAACGGAAGATCTCGAACCAGCATATGGCTATCAGGAAGCCTCCAACAACGGGTCAGTGCTGTGTGATTATCAAGCATTGGGGGACGAGCGTCTATCCCTCTGTACGTCGAATGGATAGCATCTATAACCATTCCCTTTCGGGGTATGATCCAATCAGCCTCTTTCTGTGGCATCGGACAACCTGCTTCAGTACTACGATGTCTCAGCTCCAGTATGTTCAATACCAGTGGTTTCGGTTATTTGGCGTTCTGCCTAGCAGTTGGCAACATCCATGGAAGTACGAAGGAAGCCAGAGTCCGCTTCATCTTCAGTCCCTATTCAAGCAATCATCCAGGAACGTCTTCTAGATGGATCAACCTATGATTCTGTCTCTGTTCAGATGCAGAACAGGCTCTCAGAAGATATGGAGAACTTTGCATTGCAGGTTCAACCTAAACGCACCATGCTTCGAGAGATGTTGAGCTTAGAGCCATCTTGAAATAGCTTTCGAAGTCATCTATTCTTATCTGAGCGATGGAAATCCCCTCGCCTATAGTGCAGGCTGTAGTCTCTCATGGCTGTCGGTTGATAGTTCTAGTAGGACCATAGAATATATTGCCCCTTTTCTGGGAGGACGCCTTTCCCAAGGCCCAGGTGGAATGTTCTTTAGTCTCTATCTCCATGCTAGCATAGACTCGTAGCGTGATGTTTTGCACTGTTTTCCGGGATATCTTCCATTCGGCCCAGTAATTGCCTAACAATAATCAACTTTGATCCGATAGGTCCGAGCTTGTTTTGGCACGCTAGGAAGCTGTGATATAGTGACCTGTCTAGCAAAACACTCCACGTTCTTACCATAGACCCAGCAATCGCTAAGCATCGCACTCTGGTCCCATCATTGCAAGCGTTCAAGTCAGTAACTTGGTATCCAAGCCTAGGTATTGTGTTCAGGCCTTTAGCTTGACTACACCTTGATTTGATAGACACGAAGAACGTGCACACCAACAACCTACTCCAACAGCTTCACTTTCGTGAACCACTTTCGTGAGTGAGTTTTCCCCCAGAAATACGAATTCCGATCTTTCTGCCTGAAGGCTTGCGTTCAAACCTATAATGCTCAATATTATTGTCGGCCACTGACCTCTGTCATCAGATAGTAACATAATTACAAGCTCGACATGGCGGGCAGTATGGTTCCATGGGATCGGACTCCGGAATTCTTGGCGGCCACGAACTCCACAATCATTCCTGGTGGGCCAACGGCCTATAGTGAGATCTCCTATCTGGGTAACATATTTTCTAGCCTGACTAACCACACTATAGCTCTACCACGACAAGTGGGTAACTCCCCTGGGGATGTAACGGCCTTCCATCCAGGTCAGGTTTCGTGGTCCAAACATAACATGCCTGACATCTTGTACGTTCTGAGGCCGAGTGACGAGTGGTACGCGTTTACGGCGACCCCACTGCCACCTCAAAGACTCTCTGGGGGCCAGTTCATGTTTGTTGCTGCCGACGGCAGAATAGTTCTCTCCAATGATCGAGACGCGCACAACGATCACCAGCGTTTGCTGGACTTCAAGATCTTGCCAGACAAGGTAAGCTTTCCTTCTAGTCGATCTGAGAATTTTTCTAATCGGTTTTGGTGCTCAGATCGGCACGTTTGAGGAGTGGTGGTTCTTCGAAGCACTGCGTCGGCTGGATCCACGACTCCGATGGGAGGATATCCTTATGCGGATGGAACCGCTCAATCGCCCAACCGCCAACGCAGTTCAGGAACGAAGTTGTCGGACTTGGCGGCCAGCCTTCTCTATGCTTTCGTGGCATATTATTGGGCGATATACGAAGGCAAATGACAGGGTCAATGCGGTGATAGAATCGCTCAGCCAGGACCAGCTCAATAGGAACACCACACGAGGTTCCACACCCGGTCTTGTCAGTCCACACCTCGGTGAAGCAGGGGGTCGGGTCCCTTTGCCGGCATTGAAGCTTGGTGCCGGCTTGAGTCGTTTACAAGCCAGAAGAGTTCGCGAAGAACATCGAATGAACCAACTGCAAGGCATTGGGATGGACAGATCCAGTGAGCATTCGAGTGAAGATCCTTCCGGAGAAGCGGAAGACATTGGTACTACCGAACCTAAATCCAATGGACTGGCAAGCACAACCGCAGAGTTTTCCCATGACCACGCAGTCGGACAATCGCTACCAGGCATTCAGAATGGTGATAGGGTTACGAAGCGGGTCTACTCGTCTCGTAGACCATCAACCCCCTATGACACTGGCAGTAGCTCAAACCAAGCTCCTCGAGTGAGGAGGTACGCAGTCGCGTGTCACAACGATCAGAACGGCTCCGTTGGTGCGTACGCTTCTGTCTCCACAGTTCATGCACCAAGAATGAAGCGTCAGCGTGAGGATAAAGTTCAAGGTACCGAGCAAGGAAATGGCGTCATTGCAAAGAGACGTCGGACCACGATCGACCGTCCTGCAATTACCCCTCTTGTCTCGAGCAGCACGGCACCCCAGCCACGTGTAATAGCATTCGCAGGGCCATGGGTACCTCCGTCGTCTTTTCAACCCAGCATAATACCATACTCGTCAGTCTCAGGGCCGCATCTTCCAGCTTTAGACCAATTCTTAAACAAATTCCCTGCACACTCTACCACTGCCGCAGAAGTGGTTGCTGAGCCAGGTAGAATCAAGCAGACTGTGGGGTCACACATGCACACTGTGACCAATGCTATGGTCTCACCAGACTGGATCAATAGGCCAGTAAGTAGCGCCAGGAACGAGGAAGACAGTGTGATGGTGTACGGAAACCATTTGGAAGGATTCCACCCAACCCAAGGATACCAGTGGTTTCGGCAGGAATCTACTGGACCAAATCAGATTCAGAGCGTCATAGATTCAGCCACAGAATACCACGGCCAGGCCAATAGCCCAGGACTATCCCAACAAGGACCGTATGCTATACCAGACCCTTGGGTAGTGCATCCGGCTGTGGATTACGATGTACTTGCTCAGCAAAGTTGGCAAGATCTTCAGGATGCGATAAACTTTCGTGTCGATCCTGAGATGAGCCTATACGATGCTCTTGACATGTAGTATTACCAGCGAGCCGATTGGAGCGTTTCCCAAGACTTTACTCTCCAGCACAGCAAACCATACAGCTAAGAGCATTTCCGAGTCGAGAGGCAGAGTATCTCCATGTAAGTCCAGGTGGTACTGGGTTAAATCATCATTCTTCCACATAAGGGGTTTGCCGGCCAGTATACTGTCCCGAAGTGCTCGGCCTCAAACTGGATGCTGCCCCGCTCGATCCGGCTCTATTGGTATTTCTCAGCCATATTGTTATCTTTCCTTTAGCCAGTCTCTTGAATTTTTCGAGGTGCCAGCTCGGCTACACTACTTTGGATCAGACTCATCTGATCCGATGACCCCAGCCCTGGATATCTCTGGCCGCCATGCCAACGACCATCATTGAGGTTACCCATGTCAACCCAGGGCTTCACTGGTTGTTTTCGCCTTTGGCTTTAAGCAGGACTCAAAATTCGACAAGGTCATATGCCCAGAGATCACATTGGGTAGAATGGAAACAGTACGGTCAGACTTGATCTCGGTATTGGGCCCCATGGCTGTTGAAGGATTACACATCAAAGTCTTCGAGCCCCATTACTGGAACAGCTCTATGTCTTGAGCGTCATGGGCCACTTACCCTCTTTTTTCCTAATGTAGCGTGTTCGGTGTGCTTGTGGATCGATTTCCTTTTCAATGACAGGTCCGTGTTAGTCAAAAAGTTCGGAAATGGAATGAATAGCCCCTTTCCTAGTTTCAATCAAAACATCATGAAAATTTTCAGGGCTCCATGTCCTTTGTCAGCTTCGTAATTCATGATAGTTCTCAACAAAATTCAGAGTGAGAGGGTTGCAAAGTGCAGTAGGATAGAGCAAAACCTAAGAGCTGTATTTGGCTTCACAGCGAATTCGATGTTTACGCTAGAGCCTGACTTAACACGCATCTATCACCTCTAGTGTTACGACACCCTACCAGTCCCCGGATCATTGATGGTTGTTGGACAGCGTGTAGATACTCCGTAGAAGACTTGACGTTGGATTTGAGAGATCGTCGCTTGCGCCCGTTGAAAACGCCACTATGCTAGTCACGTGAACCCGAGCCATTCATAAGGTACCTCGAGGAATCGGACTTCATCCGTTCCCATAATGGCAAACTCAAATCACTGAAGCCTTAGTGTTGCTCGATCTATCCCCTGATCTATCCCAGTTTCTCTATTAGGAATTGTTGGATGACCTTGTCCACATCCCTCGCATTATCCACCTTGGCAGGATCAAACAGAATGAAACCATGAGGTGATCCTGCGAAAAATTTGAGAATAGTCTCTGTTCCAGTCATCTGCCATCGAACCGCCATCATTACACTATCATCCAGCATGCAGTCTTCAGTACCGCAAGTAAATAAAGCTGGAGGGAGCTTCAAGCCCGAGAGGTCTTGGAAAAATGGGGATATGGAGGGTTTGCGTCGCTCTTCGGGTGTCATTCCAGGGCAGAAAGCTGCCAGGAAGTGCTCCATGATCTCCAAGTCAAGCATCAAGCGCGGAGATCTATGAAAGTTCCGGGCTTGGGGAAGGAACGACATGTCGTAGCAGCCAAAGTTGAGGACAAGCGCGGAAAACTGGAAATTAGATCTGGTGCCTAGAAGGTGAAGAGCCGTCAGCATAGCCAGGTGGCCTCCTGCGGACTTTTCTGCTGTCAGCTTGTACTTTCCATGATTTCCGTCGCAATTGACAAGTCACTCACTTCACCGCCTAAGAACCGCAACTCAGTACCAAATTTGGCATGCACATTATCAACAAGCCATTCTCCGGCATCGAAACAGTCCTCAGGTCCTTTAGGGTAAGGGTTCTCCGGGGCCAGTCTATACCCAATGGATATAACGGCAACGTTTGACCCGTTGGCGATTCTTCTAAGGAGAGGATCTTGACTATTGTAAAAAGTCAACGAATTTATGGACACCGGGTCTTGTCAAGAGCTTTTACTCAGCCTCGGATTGTAGCACCCATCCACCGCCATGTATATGCATGTATACACCCTTGACCTGTCCACTACTTTCTGGCATCATTATCCGGCATGGGATCTCCCTTCCCGTCTCTCTAGACGGAACCGAGAATGCTTCCCCGGACTCGATGACGGTACGCTTGGGAAACGCTGTTTCTCCCTTGACCCACATATCCCGGTATTTCTCTGGGCCGACCTGAGAAGATGTTAGCAAGAGAAGTCTGTCCTGGCTACTAATGCCGAATATACCTCCCACCACCTTGGTGCATCCAGCATCGACATCAAAGAGGCATTTAACTTTCTCGTGGACTCAGTCATGGCCTCCGGCTCCAGCTTTGAGGCATCGATTGTAAGATCGCTTTGAAGCGTCATGCTGGCACGGATCGCTATGAGGTAGGTCCTGGTTTTATGTCAGGCTCCCAATTATATATGATATATATATCGAGCAGCTCATCAAAAGATCTGTTTAAGATATCTGATATACTCGGTATGAAGGGCAGATAATAAAGACGATTGATTTCAGAACCTCCCCTCGGCTCCATATTTAAGCCGACGGAGATTAGTTGGCCGGTCCCTACGTCCGTAGGAGTCCGTAGGAGCGTCATTCTCACAAAACCCTTCACATCATGGCTGGTGGTGCCTTATAGCAAAAGGCGTGGTTGCTTATTTGAAGGCGTTTCAACGGACCGAGGGTAGGATAATGGCTTCCCGAACCTGGCTGGTTAGCCTAGTGTAAAGTAACCTTAATCGAAGATTCCTCGCCCCCTTTTCTTCTCCGTATCCACGCACACTGGGTTTCCGTGTACCAATTTGATTACGCTAAACCCAGTATTATCTGATACTAGCTATCATAGGCTAGCGTGCACGGAAACTCTGTGGATACGGGTATGAGTATTACTGGCTGCTTGGATGTAGGTAGGAATGATATAGCAAATATGATGATATGTACTATTAATAACAAAGACATGTAGCACTGAAAGTCGCATGGGAAATCAGTATAACATTTCGATACGGAAGTTGAAACGTTCAATCTCTTTTCGGGGAGCTATCTGAAAATCATTAGAATATAGACGTGGAGAGAATAAAGCAAGCGGCAATTGGGAATAGTAGATCCCCATTAACTATTGCTGAAGATACTTAGTATACTCATCCATAAGGCGGTATTTCGATCATTTGATTGGAGGCACTTCGAAAGAAAATGCGAAACAGAAACACCTTAGGCTCAGGGTCTTGGCATAGGCATGATGAAGAACGCACGGGGCGACTCGCCAGCAACCGTTCAACATGAATCTTATGGTCACAGTGTCCGAGAATGCTTCACTTAAACAGCGACGGTATCCGATAGATGCGCTTTCAGTAGATTATCCTGTATGAGAGAATGATTAATGAGGACTAGGTATTCTGTACTCTATGAAAGATCTCCCCACCGCAATAATACCTCCGTACGCACAGTAGAATCGCCCTGTAGGGCGTAGCGTTTCGCTTATCTGGGGGCTCTCACAGGGGGCCTCGATTGTACTCGAACCTCACTTCATGATCGTTCAGCTCCGCATCGCAAAGTCCTCCGAACCCATAGCTTGTAATAGCTCTTGGTATCAGATTTGTAGCTCGCATTCACACGGAAGAGCACCAAAGGGCAGTCATCGACGTGGTGCGAGCGGCGGTTGGGGTTTCAGAGTCAGCGACTACCAAGTCATCAGTCGTTCATTCAGCGGTCGCAATGCAACACACTTCTCCTGTATAGCTGTCCAAGCAGAGAGACATAGCTGGTACGCCATAAGAGACCTTCCGTGAACGACCTGCCAGATCCGTAAGACCAGTCCACTCGATTGCATGGACTCTTTGCTGATGTGCTGTACTTTATAGTCCTTGAGATATCTCTGCTCCGAATCTTGAAGTGCTCTGCGTCACTCACAAGTTCCAAACAAGCACCTTCCATTGCCTAGGCACCATGGCCTCAAAGTACGTGATGTACCCTTTTCCAATCCACATGCCTTTGAAACATTCAAATTGTTGGGGGCCATACTGAGTATTCGAGCTCTTCTTCTCTATCCGTTTCAATAATATTGTCTCAATCCAAAACTTTGATACAATCATCATTCATTCCCATAAGCGGGCTGCAAGCTGACTTCGCTTTTCTTTCTAGCATGTATGGTGCAGGCCAATTCATGAACCCTGGTCCTGCTCCACGCCCTCCGACCGATCGGCCTCGACTAAATCTGATGCCCTCGACCATCAACGTTCGTGGAAACATGTCACAATTAAGTCTGCACTCTCCGTCACTGCGTTCTACCGATATCTATCCCAGCGGAGCATCAAGCCCTTCTCTCTCCCGTACGGCAACCTTGACCGATAACTCTGGTGGTAGTGGTGGTGTTGCAGTTATCAAGGAAGGACCAGCAAAGTGCAAAGAAGGTCTGTTGTGGAAGTCCAGATATTTGGTACTCCGTGCTTTTCAGCTTGATTTCCAGAAGAGTCATGATGGAAAAGTTAGCATGAGCATCGCCTTGAAGGACGTTACATCAGTTGCGAGGAGCGAAAATATACCACTTTCTTTCGAAATAGTTCGGGTGGCCAATCCAAGCAGCAACCCAGCGTCGATACCATCAGCATCCAATCGTGACCTTCCTCAAAAGACAATCATCTGCCAACTCAAGAGCGACGATGAGATCTACGACTGGATAGATTCCATCTATAATCGTTGTCCAGGTATGGGCGGTGTGAGTAATCCCACGAACTTTGCTCATCGTGTCCACGTTGGCTTCGACCCAATCAATGGGTCGTTCACCGGGCTCCCGTCAGAATGGGAGAGGCTTCTCACCGCGTCTGCTATTACCAAGGAAGATTTCAAGAAATATCCCCAGGCAGTCATCGAAGTCCTAGAATTCTATTCGGATATCACCAAACGAAATGAGGATCCTGCAACTTTTACAAGTCTCACGCCAACACCACCTACCACGACGAAGCAAAATATGCAGCTTGGATATGGAGGTGCCGGTACTGCAATTGCTCCACCACGCCCCTCACCCCCTAGTCAGGGAAGCTATCAGCAGCAACCACGTTACGTACAAGACAACCCGTCGAGATCGCAAAATGGTACACCGGTTCCCGGTCAACGTAATGCATCTGGCTCAGATCGTTCAATCGACCAAAAGAAAATGGGCATGGATCAGGATATGCGTCGTGCAATGGAGGAGGAAGCTCGTAAAATCCAAGCCTCCAAGGACAAGCGTGAGCGTGATCGTACTAGAGAGACAGAGGAACAGAATCGGAGGGATCAAGAAGCCTACAATGCGTCGCTACCAAAGAGTCGTGCGCCTATGGCGAAACAGGAGGTTGGCGGCTACGGTGGTGGTTCCAATGCGGAGTCGTCGAGTCGATATAATCCCACAAGAAATGCTCCTCCCGCGCCAGGGGTTGATCGATCTCGTCAGCAGCACCCTGGATCGCTTCGGCAACCGTCCGCTCAGCGACAAGCACCTCAAGTACCGAATACTGCGACTAGCAATGGCCAATCGCCCCCACGAGCCCCTTATGCTCAGAAACGATCTCCATCTCGCGAACAATCCCCATCAAACGCCCAACGATCCCTACGTACTCCTCCTACGCGAGATCAGAACCAGCGTCAAACATCTCCGAGTACGCGTCCAGTCGTAAACGGGAATGATAGATCAGAATCTCCCCAATCTCGCGCACGCCCGAATGCCCCTCAGACTAACGGCACCTCCCATGGTCAACCACCGTCCCGCCTTCCAGCTCCTGTTCAGAACGTAGCACCTCTAAACGTTGGGACCAAACAGCCCACTGGAGCACCTCCAGCTTCTAAAGGCGAGGTTGTAGATCCTGTAAAGCAAGCAGAGTTGGCTTTGACCACAAAAACTCCTGCTGGTGCGCACTCCAAGAAGGAGGTCCGTATGTCAAACATGAGCGAGAGTCAGGTCATGGAGAAGTTGAAGCAAGTGGTATCCAAAGATGATCCCCAGTTATCTTATAGTAAGCAGAAGAAGATTGGACAAGGTGCTTCCGGATCCGTCTATGTTGCCCGGATCCATGAGAGTGCGGCTTCACCAGTCGCACGGCGCTTGTATCAACAGCATGGTTCCAAGTCTCAGGTAGCCATCAAGCAGATGGACCTGCGTAATCAACCCAGAAAAGAGCTGATTGTAAACGAGATTATCGTAATGAAGGAGAGCTCTCACCCTAATATTGTCAACTTTCTAGACTCCTTCCTGCAAGAGGGAAACAACGAGCTGTGGGTTGTAATGGAGTTTATGGAAGGTGGAGCATTGACAGATGTCATCGACAACAACCCTCATATAACAGAGGCCCAGATCTCAACAATCTGCAATGAGGTGAGTACGCTGGAATGAGTATATGAGGTGGAGACTGACCTTGTCGAAGACGTGTAAAGGATTAGCACATCTCCACAGCCAAAACATTATCCATCGTGACATCAAGAGTGACAACGTGCTACTGGACGCCCGCGGCAACGTCAAGATCAGTAAGTCTCACACTGCCCGCAACTTCACCGTTCGAACTAACCTCGTCCAGCCGATTTCGGTTTCTGCGCCAAACTTACCGATCAAAAGTCCAAACGCGCGACTATGGTTGGCACACCCTACTGGATGGCCCCGGAAGTTGTCAAGCAGAAGGAGTACGGCTCGAAAGTAGACATGTGGTCCCTCGGTATCATGGCCATTGAAATGATCGAGTCAGAACCACCATACCTGAATGAAGAGCCGCTCAAAGCCCTATTCCTGATTGCCACAAACGGCACTCCCACGCTCAAGAACCCAGATAAGCTCAGCAAAGAACTGAAGGTCTTCCTGAGCCAATGCTTGACCGTCGAAGTGAAGAACCGCGCTTCGGCCCAGGAGATACTACAGGGCGATTTCTTGCGAAGGGGCGGATGCAGTCTTGCGAGCTTAGTCGACATGTTGAAGTTCCGGAAGGCTTCTAACCACTAGACCTTTCAAATTCCGTACGGGCCCTGCCGGCTCATTCTGTTTGGCGACAATTTTCTACTGCATTCATTTTCGGTGCTCTGGTGCATGTTCGGCGGTGCATGGCTAGTGGCGTATCTGGCGCTGTGAGTTTGCATGTGTGTCTATCTAATGGGGTATGCGTTCCTGCCAAAAAACAAACCCAATTCACACTATTGCGCGCTTTTTCATACCCATTTCAATACTCGCATAGGCACGCACAAATACAACCCATCCACGGCGCAAAAACAAATACCTACTACGGCGGATCTGGTTTCTTTCGGTGGTGATACCTATGAGCGCGTTCTTTAGATTATTTCGTCCTCTTCGACTTTGAAGATCACCTTTTATCACAAAACCTTCTAACGATCCACATGCATGGGATGATCGATATGGGATGCCTTGAGATAGCTAGGTCACAGTTACATAGGTCGATTAGGTTGATAGGGGTAGTGAATCTCATGTGGATATCTGAACATTGGCCGAGAGGCAGAATAATGCTATCGTGAGGAAACATCTGTAATATGTATGACCCTGTCCATCCATCCATCCATACAAACCTCCTACACACAGTAGCCCCGAAATAACCCCCCCACTCCTCCTCGTCATCAATCTGTTATCGCATTCTCCCCACCCTCTCTTTCCTCCTCCTCCTCCTCCTCCTCCCCCTCTTCCTCCTCCTCCCCCCCCCCCCTCTTCCTCCTCCTCCTCCCCCTCCTCCCCCCCTCCCCCTCCTCCCCCCCCCCCTCCTCTTCTACAGTATCTCCCCCATACTCTCCCACCATCTCCACCATCTCCACCATCTCCACCATCTCCCACCATCTCCCACCATCTCCACCATCTTCACCATCTCCACCATCTCCACCATCTCCACCATCCCCACCCAAACCAAAACCTAAGATCCGAACTCAACTCACCAAAAACAGTCTGATTCTAACTCTAACT
>JAABUL010007781.1_pt1 | contig 11304 bp, 14 predicted proteins | sample 5559151 | NCBI WGS metagenome assembly JAABUL01 (sample SAMN10711876, study PRJNA513368) | rock metagenome | isolation source: Antarctica rocks | place: Antarctica: Victoria Land, Pudding Butte sud | reverse complement strand
GCATGGCCGTACCAATGCTAGAATGTGCATCATTGTGCAGGGTATCACTTGTGCCCGCCATGCGGGATCAGAAGAAGAGACCGGAATCGTTGCGCTTTGACGCGGCGTTCGGACCGACGTCACGAGAAATGTTTGCGAGTTCACGCCAGAACGCAGGGGGAAGGGTATCGCCTTCGTATTCGAGCTGACCTCAAGTCAGCCAAGCTTCAATCGGACACGAGGAGTGGATTACCTCGGTATATCCAACTGCTCGGTCAATGCCCAGGACCTTGTCGATCGACTTGACGCTGCGAAGCACGATCTGCTCGCTCTGAGGACGGGACTCGATCACTTGAAGCTCTTCGTCCTGCTCGAGGCGCCACTCCTTTCTGGACAAGACCAAGTTGACGATCTCGGGAGCAGTCGGCGGCGGAGCTGACCAGGATTGGGGGTCCCGGTGAGAGCTATCGAGAGCAGCGAAGAAGGTGGTGATGTCGCCGGGAATCTCTTGACCAGAGACGATGTTTATCGCTTGGATGTGCAAGCGGAGATCAATGGGTCTGAAGGCGAGTCAGAATGATTGGCGGAAATTGATTGGTGGTTGCTCACCGGTCCGGAAGCATCACGTCCTCCTCGCACACCAGTGCAGTCTCCGCTGTGAACGGTAGAGCATCGTCGACATGGGTGGATGAGATTGGGCCGCCTGTTTCGCCAGACTCCCTCAATTCCGCCTGCATCTCCTCTGCTGCTCCTGCGTGACCGCCAGCAGCGACAGCATCCTCCGCTGAAGAGCCCACCTGCATCGGACCAGCCCAAGTAAGGTTTTCGATCGACGAAAGAGGGTCTCTCTCCGGGTCGTCCCGCGCCATGGTCGAGTGTTCAAATCTGTCTGCCGCCCCGTGCGCCGTTAATCCATCCATTTCGGTTGTTCCTGAGCGTGACGGTCGCTCGGCGTCGGACTCCTCAACATCCCTTCCCCCGCCAGATGCCTCGCCTGAAGAGGAAGGGTGTTCCGATGCAGAGTGCTCGGCCTCTCCGATATCAGCCTGCATCACCTCCTCGGCGTCCGGATGCCCAGCCGCCGCAACAGTATCATCCGCTGTCGACCCCTCAGTCAAGGATCCAGCCCAAGTCAACTCCTCAGGCGTATCCCGAGGCGTCTCGTTCCTTCCTGAATCCGACTGACGGGCAGATTCGCTGGGTTCTTCGTAGCGGGCCTCGGACGTTTGTCCAGTCGGAGGCCGATTCGTCTTCGTCGATTGCTCAACAGTCTCCGTGTCCTCCTCCATCACCTCCGCAACGTCCGGAAGACCCGCAGCCGTAACCATGTCGTCGACTGTCGACCCTTCCGTCATCGCGCCCGCCCAAGTAAGCTCCTCAGGTCCGTCCCGATTCCCAGTTCTTGGTTGCGGGTCCGATTGTTCCCCCGATGCGTATGCTACCTCACCCTTTTCCTCGGGATCCATCTCGTCTAACATCCCTTCAAGCTGCTCCATCCAACTCCTCTCCTCTTTCTTCTCCACTACCGGCAATTCTGTATCCTCTTGCGATGATCCTGCTTCCTCTGGCAGTTTCCGCTCGGGATAGGTGTAAGTGAAGGTGAGCGATTCGGAGCCAGAACGATACCGCAGTCTGCGAATCCGGCGCGCCTTATTCGTCAGAGCAAAGTGGACCATTGTAGGGGTTGAGCTAGAAGATAATCAGCGAGGGAAACGATGAGCGTAGTAAGGAGTGGCGCACCCGGGCGAAAAGACAGGTCGATCCGAATTGGAAGAGAGCCAGCGGCGGGCTTCGGTGAGGGGCCATTGGCCGGAGATTGGGGATGAAAGGGCGGAGATAGGGCCAGAGTCGTCAGGGTGAAAGAGAAGGTGTCCGAATCTGCGTCACCGTCAGCCATGCGAACTATGCTCGGAGAAGGCCATCACGTCAGAGTAGTGAGTCTTCGAGCCGCCCCCAAATCCCCGAGGACGGCTTGCGATTGGGCGAAATGCTTCTCCATTTCTACCGTTTCCCGACTCGGCGATCCATCCACGCCCTCTCGATTCCGCAGGATCAGGATCTGGCTCTCCTCGATGCTTTCATCCCGATGATCCATCTCCCGTCGGCCAGGCTTGGGTGCCCATACGGTAATCTTCCTCAATCGAAACATCGGTGACCCATAGGCGGTTCTGATGGAGTCCCAAGGGGGTGGATTTGAGGGAGATGGCTGGAAAGGTATCAATGAGAAATCTAGAGACTCTGCCGAAGCCGCTGGATAGAGAGCGGCAATGGCTCGTGTCGGAGGTTGGACATGTGACTGGGACGTCCGGTCAGTGTAGCGCTTCAGAAGGGGACCATGTTAGCATACTCGGAGACCAGCAATGAGAAGCAGTCGTCGTGCTTGACTAGCGCTCGACTCGTTCATAGCTGAGATATGGTACTGGTCGAGGTCAGCTTGAGTGCGAGTGAAACCCAAGGGATACTTACTCGTGAATCGGCGGATTCCTCGACGTATGCGCCCGTGACATTGGAGACCACCTGCAACAAGCCAGTAGTCGGTCGAAAGTCTCCCGTCTGTGAAGTAGAGACATCTAGTCGAGTCATTGTCTGATACGACGATCATTAGCTTGCAAGTTCCAGGGGTAAAAAAGACAGAACATACAGTGCGGCGGATTTGAAGAATCTCCGTCAAACGCTTTAGCTGCTCCTCCTCGCCTTGCGCTCGCAGCACTTTCCCCTCGTTGGCAGCCGGCACAACAGAGAACCTGACCCCCTTCTGCACCTGCTTCCGAAGCAGGTCCGCATCTCGAAGGAACAAGAACAGCTCAGGTGCCGGAAGATCAAAAACTGCTCACATCAGGCTGGATCTCTCGGAAAAGCGCACCTCTTTCACCCGGCGTCAGTTTCGGCCGTTCTGTCGGCGCTTTCCAGCCCCACTGCTCCAGTATCCGTGTGATGAGGACCGTCTTGCTCTCCTTGGAGTTCGCCCTGAACTTGAGCTCATGACTCATTACTCGGAGCTGTCTTCGGGTAAAAGCTGTCTCGATGTCGATGTATACCTTCCGATAAGGCTTGACATATTCCGGATCCCATGTCTCGAGGCGAGGTGGATTCCTAGGCCGCTTTCGTAGCAAGTCGGCGGCTTCCGGGGACTCGGCTATAGATGATCGTGTCTCGCGAACGTAGGGGATCTGCCGTGGGTGATCCTTCTCCAGCTCTACCTCCTTCGCCTGCCCCTGGTTCTGGTCCTGCTCATCCTCGAGCTCCTTCTCTTGCTCTTCCACCTGCTCATCTACTCTCAATTGCTCCACTGGCTTCTGTTTCAGCTGTTTCACCAGCCTCTTCGCATTGACCAGAGTGTTGCTCGCTAATCTGGCCCGTCGTCGTCTTGCTAAATCTGCCGATGCGTCACGATCCTGTTTGACCGAAGGAACGACGGGACTCGACGTCGCACTGGTTGGCTTCTCGTTGGATTCTGGTCGCTTCGGACGGACGAGAGTCACTGCAGCGTATCTGCGATTGATGATGAGTCGGGGGGATGAGGGGAGTCGACTGGATGATGCGATGGGTGACGGGGTAGAGGACGAGGACGAAGACGAGGTGAGTTTTGGGAGCGAGGTTTGACGTGTGGAACAGCTCGATAACGCATGCTGGCTATTTGAGAGACGTCCCAGGGGCCGCTGCCCTTGTCTGAGGGCCAGCATCCATGGGCCAAGCGGTGGAAAATCGTTGCAAACAGCAGACTTTGCTGAAATCAGGTCCCGTGTATACGGAGTTGCGGCGATCTCCGTAAGAGACTAGCAAGGAATCCCATTACATAAGGCGCCGTGTGGCTAACACGCGGGAATTTGTCAGGCTCAATTTAAGTCGTAAGAAGTTGACTGCCCCAATAATATAATGTCTGCTTTGATTCTCCGCATGAGCTCGATCGAATCTGGAGACTTCGAGTATGAGAGGAAGGAGGCTTTTTGGGCGCCTGGACGAGCTCCATTAGCTAAATAGATCCACAGGGTAAGGTAGACTGACCGAGACCATGTTCTGCGGAGATAGAACCTCCCTTCTCGGCTGTGAGAAGCAAATGTCGACCCACCGCGAGATCCTCATACATTTTGTCACTCACCAGTGATTTCGAAGACGTACAGCTCGGTTGGCATCCCATAACCTCTTCAGTGAGCTCATCCGCAGAAATATCCAGATGCACGTTGCCTACCCGCAGTCAGCATCGCTTGACAAACACATGACGCAATTCGGACTGACCATCGCCCATATGTCCGAATCCCACGACAGCACGGATGATCCCACCCTCTCCGGGTCCTTTCAACAACCCTCGCTCCCTGAAGGGCTCTCATCTTCTCAACCAGGTCGTACATCTCCCCAGGCGCAGTCGAGAGGTCGTAGTACTTGTAAGCCGTACCAGCCTTGTTCACTGCATCGGGAATGCAGTCGCGCATGGACCATAAGGCAGCGACTTGAGTGGAGTCTTGAGCGAGAACGCCATCGAGGACGAGGTCGGTTCCCGTGAGGTGTTCAAGGAGCCCGGACAGTTTCTGTTCATGGTCAGGATTTGTTTAGCGAAGATCAGGGGACACACCTCTCCGTCGTGTTCGGCATTATGCCTTGTGTCTCGATGAGCACACGTAGAAGTCCCCTTCGTTCTCCTACAGCTTCCTAGCTTCCTCGCCCAGACTTCGCTGGAGAGCTCACTAATTCGTAGCTCTCCCGATCAAACAACTCGAACGCGGACAAAATTTCACCCAGATGACACTTTGTTTCCGCGAAGAGCTTTGATATTGCGTCGTAGGATGACAGCGAGAAGACCGCGACGTTCGTGGCCGCTGATCTGCGAGGACAGAGGATAGAGACGGCGGTGATGATACCGATGGAGCCTTCCGAGCCGATGAAGAGCTGCTTCAGGTCGTAGCCTGAATACGTTCAGCACAAACCCAGCAACAATGCTCAGCCCGTCCCATATCGTCCCATCCGGTAACACCACCTCAAGTCCCAAGACGCTCCCCCTCAGAGTTCCGTACCGAAGGGTCGAGGAGTTCCGTCTCGACACTGCTGTTTCTTGTGGGTGTCGCGCGCAGAAAGTTGGTGGTGAGAGTGGTCGAGCCGGAAAGACGCACCGAGAACGCCTGCATAACGCTCGAGCTGTTCCGGTGAAGGAAGACGAAGCGCGATCACTCATAATGTAACGCCTTTAACGAGAGTTGCTAGAGATATGAAGCGGTCGACAAAATGGGCCGACCGGCATCCCGGATACTATTTATCTTTGTCTCCCAAGGCCATTTGACCGCGAAAACATTGACATCTTTTGACGTGAGAACCCTGAAACAGTACCTGAGCCAGCTCTGTAGACGTCTTCGAACTCGAGCGATCGTTCACAGGCATGCACAAAGCTAGACACAAGATCCGCGCAACCCCTTTCCAAAGGTCCCCCCCCCATTCGTGCCTGGACGCGTGTTCTGGGTCTCAATAATGTTTGGCGCGTCACCAAGAAATCACATCGTCTTTCAACTTCCCTTGCCAAGCTGCTTGCTCACATTACTGCTCAATAAACTGTCCCACTAAGCCTCTCGGTACACGATGAACCGAAGAGGCCACCTGTCCACCAAGATTCCAAATGTCAAGCTCCGACCCGCTCCCGCCGCGTCCACCTCCGCATCTACATCCCGAGGGAAACAGAGGGAACCTTCCCCGATGAACGCGATGGATACCGAGATCATGCGACAGGCTTGGGCGGGTGCTGAAGACGATGAGACTTCGACTGCGGCATTACGGATTGTGGAGAAGCCGTGGAGGGATGTCGTCATTACCTTGACGGGCGTCGAGAACAAGGTGGGCTTGGACGAGTTCATGGATTCGTATGGGCAGCCCTGACAAGCGATGCAGGCTTACTTGACGGGATTGGCGAAAGAAATTGGAGCACTGGTGGAGAGCGCTCTGACAGTGACGGTGACACATGTCGTCGCCTCAGGCTTTGGGTCAGCGAAATATCTGGTAGGTTGTACTGGTGTCGTTGGCGAGTATTGCTGATAGCGCCTAGTATGCTGTCGAGCACCGACTACCCGTCATGGCGCCATCATGGATACAGAACAGTCACGCGAAATGGCTCAAGGGCGAGGAGCTGGATCTTGCATCGGAGGCGGAGACACATAAGCTGAAGCCGTTCGTGGGGCTGAGGATCGCCATTTCTGGGATCGAGGCATGTATGTCTGTCCGAGCTGTCTTTTAAGCCAGATCTGCTACCCTGTACCCTGCGAGCTTCCCCATTGACGCTGTATCCTAGTGGATCGTCGACGGCAGATCGTCCACCATATAAGCCACAACGGCGGCGTCTACTCGAAAGATCTCGATCGAAAATGTACCCATCTCGTCTCCGCCAAATCAACGGGCGATTCGCAATCTAGCGAGAAGGTCAAGTGGGCGGTCAAGGAGATCTCAGAAAGGGATACGAAGCGAAGATCCGGGAAGAGAGTGGATGGGGAGGATATCCGTATCGTGTACGAGGAGTGGATATGGGACTGCGTGGGATTTGAGGGGAGATGGATGGCAAATGCGTATGATGCGCGGAAACAGAGGCCAGTGGGACGCGTATCGGCTGGTCAGTCACACCAAGGAGGAAGACGGACTAGATGCTAAAGTGGCAAAGAGGACGTGTTGAACGGCACTGTGCGACACGACGAGAAGAAGCTGCCAAAGGAAGTCAGAGCCGAGGCGCCGGAGAATACCGAGCCTGCGGTTCTGCGAAAGCGGAAACGAGAGGCGATGGATCTGGTCGACGATATCATCTCCACAACCACGGTCAAGGTCGAGATTCGACAGGAACCAGCAGGCAAGGAGGCAAGCTCAGCGACAGTGGCCAACGCAGCGGGGCCTTTGACAATAGCCAAAGACGCGAAGCCCGAACTGGCCCTACCAGACCTGGTCGAGGAGACAAAGCCTCGACGCCCTGAAGAGGAGTCATCTCGCAAGCCATCGATGCTTCACTCTTCCCGCGCCACCTCCTTCACCAAACACGAGCCTTCCATACCCCATCCCGTACCGCTCCACTCCGCGACAACTCCCTCACTACCACCGTCCATTCCTCACAGCGCAGTTGTCAAAGTAGTCAAACCTGAGGCTGGGCCAAGCACTTCGGCATTCTTTGCGGGATTGAGATTTAGCCATAACATCGCCGAGCAGTGTGATGGGCTGGAGAAGGCTCTGGTCACGCATGGAGGGACTCTGGTGACAGAGGCGGACAGGCTAGAAGGTGCGGCGGTGGACTTCGTCGTCGTCAGGCTGTGAGTGGGATTTTCTTTTGACGCAAGTCTACCGAAATCGAGCTCTCCCTTGTCCCCGGACCAGCAGTATTGACATGGTTTCGGCTGATGCGGCTTCTGCAGATGTTCCGCGGTCAAGCCGACACTGCTGTCAGGAATACCGCAATCACGGGTCGTTACCGAATGCTGGGTCGAAGGATGCTGCTTCGAACAACGGATGCTGTGTCCAGACGACCACCTCGTATTCCAACCGCTACCAGCGCCGATGCCTATCACTGGTGCGTGGCTTCGCATGTGGCGCCATCGAATCCTTTGCTGATAGCTTCTATAGGTACATCGACATTTCAAGTACATCTGTCGGGTTTCTCCACTGGAGATATGGTCTACCTAAAGCGATTACTCCGAGCGATGGGTAGGTGGTCTGCATTCACAGGTACGACAGAATTGACTGTCGAGACAGGTGGCACGCTTTCCCTCAAGCTCAATCGTCAAACCACTCATCTAGTCTGCGCCGCTCCGACTGGCCAGAAATACGAGAAATCCCTCGAATGGGGTATATCGGTTGTCCAGGATACCTGGCTCTTCGCCATGGGCCGATCGGGCCGGATCGAGCCAGAGGCAGATCACAGACACAGTCTCACCCTTCCTGCGACCGGCCGATCGGGCCAGAAGCTGACGGGGAAGACTGGGTGCACCTCCAATATGTCCATGGTATCCGATCTAAGTCACCCGGTCGACTTCGCTCGGATCAAATCCGCTCTTGTCCTTCCTGGCACTTCGTCATCAGCACCGCCCAAGCCGCTATCCCAGCAATCCATCTCGCCCTCACGCAAGCTCCAGCTCACTCCGACTCATATCGACGGAGCCTCGTTCAGCGGGAGTGCGGTGCTTGCTCGAGGTAGCGTCGGGCACGCGCTGTCTCCGCCGGAGCCCGAGACAGAGCGACTTTTGAATCAGGCCTCGCCGCAGAGCATCGATTCGCGATTCGCGAGGACGACTTCGGCCCCACCTGCTCTCTCACCTCGGAGCAGAGAGAAGCGCGAGACTCCGCTGTTTAAGGCTGCCACTATGAGTAGCGGTGTCGGGAGAAAGGAGGATATGACGGAGGTTTTGCGGCAGCTCGCTCAAACGGATCAGACGACACCAGGATCTCGAGCGAGGATCGTGCGTATCTCTCCAAACAGACTTACAGACTTGGGCTAACTCGAACTCATGAATTCAGCAACGGCGGAATCGACCGCCCTCCCGTCACAGAGTGAGCTATCTGGTCAATCCGTTCTCCGTGCCGCATTGATGATATCCCAGACCTCCGTCCCTGGCTATTTTCCCTTAATGACCTCGCTCTCCCCCGTCTCCCGTCTTGGCTCTCCTCCATCCTCGCACGAGCTGGATGCACCCGGCATCCCAGACCACGAGATGGGCCTGGAAGATTCGCTTCGAGTGGACTATGTCGATCCTGTCTCGGTTCGCGAACACCGGAGATTATTGGAGGCTGTGCGGAAGGGTCCGGTCTCGGATGATGTGGAAGGACCGAGTCCGGTGAAGAAGGTTAGGGGGAGGAGATGAGGCGCTGTGTCGGGGAAGATGGTGGTGATGCTCGTGCAAGGCGGTGCTATGCATAATGCCCTGCTGCTCAACCGGTCGTCTCGCACCGCGAGATCTCGGAGTCTCCGAGATCGTCAGACTTGGCTAGGCTGATGATTCAGGGATGAGGAACTCGATCAAATATCCAGCCTGCTTGCGGCCCTGTCAATGAACTAGAATCTGCAATTTTGGGCCTATAAGCTGTTTTGAAGGATCATATCTGGCCGGAAAGGGAGGAGGCTGCAAGCCTCCGGTATTGCAGCCTCCGGTATTGCAGCCTCCGGTACATATCAAGTAAACTCGACCTCTGAATGATATCGCCATGCCCTGTTTCCCCCCCCCCCCCCCTCTCATGGCGGATTCTGCCAGTGACTATTTTGTAACCAAGCTGTGCTGTCCACAATCCCACCACGTAGTCTCCTTGCAGCACCGTTCAGTTAATGCCGCACGGCGCTCAAACCGTTCCCCATGCATGAATTATCGGTTGGCACCGAACCACTGACTAATCAGCATCATCCCCTCCTTCGCCTCCCCCCTCTCCACACTCTCCCGCATCACGTCCGCCATGTTCTTCCTGAGCCGCTCGTCGCCTTCACCCCTCATCCTCCCAAACACCTCCTTCAGCTCAGATTGCACCGCTTCTTCGGTGCCCTCGACTTTGGTGCGGTTGGCGGATGAGAGCCCGTCGAGTCCTGATGAGAGCTGGTACAGCTGGATACCGCATTCTCGGATCTGAGTGACTGGAATGTGTACGTGTCAGCCGAGGAACAAGATCAGGGTGGGATGAAGATGCTCACAGGCGCTGCGAGGGGTGGTTGGGCATACGTGAAAGGCAGTGCGATGATGGGGACGCCAGTTTGGATGGCTTTCATCACAGACCCCAAGCCGCAGTGAATCTAGGCGCGAATCGGAATCAGTCGGTTGTAGCTTCTACTCTCCGGATGAAGAGCGCAGCTCACCAGGACCATCCCCACGGCTTCACGCTTGAGCACCTTGACCTGCGGTGCCCAACTCCACGATCATCCCCGTCCACTCTCCTCCACCTCTTCTTCAATTCCGGCTCAACGTTGGAAGCGGTCGCCCATACGAAGGGTATATCAGGAGAGGCATTGAGGAGAAAAGAGATGATGGTGGTGATGAGCGAGGTTCGGACTGTCGACCAAAAGTTTGTGCCTAAGCTGTACAAGTTATGAGCATATGCAGCGGGAGTAGGCGGATATGCTATACCTGATATACAGGGCCGAATCAGGACCATGCTGTTCTTGAGCTTTGTCGAGGAACCCCATGATCGTCTCATCCTCCTTCTTGATCTCCTTCTCTTCCTCCTCAGCATTCTCGTTGATTTGCGACCTGTCATTCCCGGCGTCAATTCAAGAATAGGACCGTATGAACGAACTAACCCTATCCCGATCCAGGGGACCCCTTGAATCCCTCAAGTCCTTGGGCGCCTCACCATCGAGTTCGGGCATGCTCAGACAGATGACACCGTCGACGGACCGGGCGGCAGACCAGATCAAACCGGTCACGAAGATGACGCTTCGATCGATGTTGGGTGCGGCCCATTGCGGTGCTGGAGGTCATTGTCATCAGACAGCCCTTCTTCGCCTTTTGTCTTAAGGAGCGCACCAAACTCGTCTGTCGCGTTGGCTCATTGGTCTAGTCTCATCGGTAGAGTTACAGGGTACTCACAGTCATACATCGGCGGAAGGTCCGGTACTTCATCAAGACGTTATTTGCACATCGGAATGCCTAGACCAGTACTCCCATCAGTCGTCCCTCGACCGAAGGAGCAGACTAATGGTCCCACCTAGAGCATCGCGGATCCGATCCTCTGACCTTGGATCAGCGCATGGCGCGCAAGGTGTTCCGATGTACATACCGGTGATACCCGACAGCTGTCCTTGGCAAGAACATGAGAGCGGGGATGTGAGAGATCGAGAGCTCCTTGATGGCTTGTCTCACAGCAGGAGGTAGCGGTGTGCGAAATATCTAGACACGTATCCCGTCAGTTCAGTTCAACAAAGGAATGTAAAGCCCGCATCGCATAAAAACGCACACAAGGTCGAGTCCTATATCTTCCTCTGCATCATTCCCTTTCGACAGCCCCTTGACAGCCTCGAGTGCGACGTTCTTCAATTTCAAGAAATCCTCCATCTGATCAGAAGCAGGGACTGGCCCATCGTTTGCCTCGACTGTCCGGGACCTATCACGTAAGGATTCGACGAATGACGTCGGGTGCAGGTCTAGCTCTTTGTGGAGTCGAGGTGACGAGGAAAGTGACCACGACGGACGGATGGAGGGCGAGTCGGTACAAGGTGAAGGGGAGGACGAGACGGATATGGGACCATCCGGCACTTGAAGATGACGATGTGGTTGGCGACGGGCTCTTTTATGTCGCCTACTCGGTTGAATCTGGAGAGACAACAGAAGTCATGGCGGAGAATTGCAGAGTTCTGGACGTAAACAGTAGTAACTTAGTTGGGGTCTGCATGGCCGA
>JAABUL010007780.1_pt1 | contig 11304 bp, 12 predicted proteins | sample 5559151 | NCBI WGS metagenome assembly JAABUL01 (sample SAMN10711876, study PRJNA513368) | rock metagenome | isolation source: Antarctica rocks | place: Antarctica: Victoria Land, Pudding Butte sud | reverse complement strand
GGCCGCATACCCCGTTCGCTCGACGACTTTTTCGCCGAACTCGCCCGCTGATTGCCCCCACCCGCTCTCAAGGAGACATCATGGCCGGATCTGCCGAGCCCATCCCGCCCGACGACCTTTCCCGGAACCTGACCGTCGCTCGACCAAACCAAGATCAGCATCTCCCCCATCTCGGTCTGGTCGGCGACACCTACACGGTTCTGGTGGCAGGGAGCGACACCGACGGCAAATACACGCTGATCGACATGCACGTGCCCCCAGGCGGGGGCCCGCCCCCACACCGCCACAACTTCGAGGAGATGTTCACGGTCCTCGAAGGCGAGGTGGAGGTCACCTTCCGCGATCAGAGGATCGTCGCCCGCGCAGGTGAGACCATCAACGTCCCGGCCAACGCCCCGCACGCGTTCACCAACCACACCGACACTGCATCGCGGTTGCTGTGCATGTGCGCACCCGCCGGCCAGGAAGAGTTCTTCACCCTCGTCGGGCAGCCCGTCGCCAGCCGCACCCAAGCGCCGCCGCCGCTGGATCCCACCGCCCAGGCGGCCTTCATCGCGAAGTCAAAGGCGCTTGCGGCCGATTACAAAACCGACCTACTACCACCCCCAGCCGCCGATCGCAACCTTGGCTGAGAGTGTACGAATTCCGGTTTGACTGATCTGGGTCATCAGTTGGTGATGATCGGATCGATCCGGCCTTCGAAGGTGACTGCTAACGCGTCCAATGCTGTTTGCAGCGCATGACCCATCATGGTCTTCCACGATCGGTGGGTCCAGTGATCGGGTAGCCAGGTAGAGCCTAAAACGGCTCATCACAAAAGAGGGTGTAGTCCGGGGTCTGTCGGCTTTCGGGGTCGCCCGCACGGATTTTCCCGCTCGCTGCGTCCCTATCCGGGCCCGACCAGACGTGCGCCGGGGACCGAGCTATGCACCGTCGTTGCCATCGCGCAGGGAATGGATCATCCTTTGTAAGATCCGGAACGCACCTGACTGTTCGGTCTCGGTCATGCCGGCCAGAATTCTGACCTCGACGGACCGGACCGCTACGGTCGCCTTCTCCAGGCTCCGTCGGCCGCGAGGCGTCAGCCGCGTGGGAAGAACCTTCCCGACGGGTGCCGCCACAGGCCTGGTCACGTAGCCCTCTTGTTCCAGGGCCTGGAGCAGCACGTTCATCGACTGCCGGGTGACGAACGCGCCCCGCGCGAGCTCGGAGTTCGACAAGCCCGGTCGTTGGGCGAGCAGCTCGAGGCAGGAGTAGTGCGTCACGCTCATCCCGAGCGGCCGCAGCACCCCCTCCATGGCTGCGCGGAGGGCGCTGGACGCCTCTTTCAGCAGGTAGCCCAGTGACGTCTCCAGGTCGACACCCACACCGTCTTGACTCATGTCAGAATTCTGACATAGATTGGTCTGTGTCAGAAAGCTGACACGAAGAGAAGGAGCATCATGCCCGCTACCGGCCCCGATTTCATCTCGCTCCAAGCGCGCGACCTCGACGCTTCGCAAGCGTTCTACGAGCAGTACCTCGGCCTCGTCCGCTCGCCGGCCGGACCTCCGCACGCCGTCGTCTTCGAGACGAAGCCGATCGCGTTCGCACTCCGCGACGTCGTTCCCGGCACCGATCTCGCATCCGTTGCTCAGCCCGGCATTGGTGCCGCGATCTGGCTCCACGCCACAGACGTCCAGGCCATTCACGATGCTCTCGTCGCCGACGGTCACACCATCGTCTCCGCACCGATCGACGGCCCCTTCGGTCGGACCTTCACCTTCGCCGACCCCGACGGCTACCAGGTCACTCTCCACGAACGCGCCTGACAGGCCAAACGCCACCGGACGATTACCGTTACCCGAAGACCGCGGCACCGCCCTCGGCCCCCGCAACCTGACAAAGCACATCACCCGCGGCCAACTCGACACCGGCGGCTCCAGACCCCCGACTACACCCTCAACTGAAGAGCCACTAAACTAAGGGCCACTTGGGCCTACTCAAGTGGGCGCAAGGCTCGGGTCTGATCTGCAGTGGGCAATCGAGGACTGCCGTCACCTCTCTCGCCGGCTGGAACGGGATCTGCTCACAGCCGGGCAAACGGTTCTGCGCGTTCCGCCGAAGCTGATGGCTCACATCCGGGACACGGCATCGAGACGATCCGGCGGGTGATCACCGATAACGGTTCCTGGCGCCTTCGCTCGCTGCCAGAAAGCGGCTGCGGTGACTGCTTTCTCGTCGTCCAGCGCCTCGGTGTAGGCCAGGCGTGTCACTTGTCGAGTTAGATGGCGGGTTCTGTTCTAATTAAGTGGCGGGTTCTATTCACGCTATCTGGCGGGGTCCGCCGCCTTGAGTCGCATCGCTGCAGGTCAGGCCTGTCTGCCAATGCTAGAACCTCGAACAAATGATCGGCCACCCCCCAGATAGCGTGAATAGAACCCGCTAAATAATTCGAACAGTTACACCCCATTGGTGCAGGGCGTGCGTAAGCGCGAGAAAATTCGACCTGACGACGCGTTCGGCCATGCCTGCGACAACACGACCCAGGCAGCCTCGCGCAGGAAACCGACTGGGTCTACGTCGGCGAGCCGTGCCTGTCCTTGCCAGGCGACCTCGTCGATGTACCCGGCCCGTAGCACTCCTGTTTGGCGAGGACGTAACTGCTGACTAGGTCGTGCGTCGGCATTGCGGCGGTGACGGTCACAGGACACAGGATTGCGCATGCCGGTTCGTCCGGCACGGCGGCACGCCTATCGCGGTATGCGCCGCCGAAGGTCGGCGCGGGCCTGCCGCTCGGTCATGCCGGGGTTCGCGCTCAGAATCCTGCTGATTTCGACCTTCCGCAGGTGCTTGGCCTTTAGCTGGTTGAACCGGCGTTCCGGAATCGGCGGTAGCTCGGCCATCACCGCCTGATAGTGCGCTGTCAGGCGGACCTGCCGATCCAGAGGCGGTTCGCCAGGGTTCGTTGATCGGTAGGCATTCTTGAGGTCTGCGAGGAGCCGAACCGCACTGTCGTGCTTGCGGGCGACGCCACGGCGGTCGGTGACTAGGTCCGCCACGGTGCCGCAGAAGGTAAGGACCGCCAGGATCCCGAGCCAGGTTGACCGTGCGGCGGTCATCCCGAGAAGCGTCACGTGCTGGAGGTCTCCGGCGAATGCGAAGGCGATGCTGAACACTGACGCGCACAGCAGGACGACCGTGATGGCGGTGGTGGACGACGACGCCCGATCTCGCAACGCCGAGTGCATTGACGCGGCTTGGTCTACAAGCCTGGCCTGCCGCGCTGTCTCGTCGTGGTTGGGCGGTTGGGTCACTCGAACGCCTGGCGGTCTACGAACCTGGCCTGCCGCGCTGTCTCGTCGTGGTTGGGCGGTTGGGTCACTCGAACGCCTGGCGGTCTACGAGCCTGGCCTGCCGCGCTGTCTCGTCGTGGTTGGGCGGTTGGGTCACTCGAACGCCTGGCGGTCTACGAGCCTGGCCTGTCACTTGTCGAATTACTTGGCGGGTTCTGTTCTAATTAAGTGGCGGGTTCTGTTCGGATTATCTGGCGGTGACCGCAGCCTTGAGTCGCATCACCCGGGGCAGCCGGCGGTGAACGCGGCGACGGTGGCCCAGTCCGCCGGCAGTGCAACGCCGTTGGTGGCCGTGCACCAGTCGGTGAACAGCGCCCAGTCCGCCGCGTACCCGGTAAGGGTGTTAGCGGACAGCAGCTTCCCGGTGACCGTCGACGTCGCCGGACTGTTCACAGGTCCAGCTTCAGAACCGCGTTACCAACAAGGGGTGCGAACTCCCGGGCGTACACCTCGAGCATCTTCGGATCGCGGTGGCCGGTCTGCCGCATGATCGAGTGGGCGTCGGCGCCGGCGCGGAACGCTTCGGTGACGAACCCGGACCGCAGCGAATGACCACCCAGCAGGTCGACCTGCGCCGGGGTGAACCCGGCGGCGGCGCCGCGGCGTTGGATCATCATCGCCACCGCGTCCCCGCTCATCGCCTTCGGGCTGGGTTGCCCGGTCTTGTGGACCGTGGGGAACAGCCACCGCTCCCCTCCCCCACCGCCGGTGGTAGCCGGTTCATTGCTAGCCGTGCCGAGATCAGTAGTCTTGGCGGTGTCGTCGACGCCGCGGCAGATGTGCTCGGTCGACAGTCCGCGCTTGTGCAGCTGCGCGATCGACGCCCGGCGGCCACCGTCGTCGACGACATAGGCCAGGAGTAGTCGGCGCCATCGGACCAGGGCGCAGGGTGGACAGGTCTGCGGGTCCCGCCCGTACGGCAACGCCCGCACGATTCCCTGTCCTTCGTGGTCGGTTTTGGAGAACCGGACCCGGACGTGCAGGCCGTCCGCGGGATGCACCGTCACATCCGACAAGTGCAGCCCGACCAGTTCCGAGCGGCGGTGCGCGCCGGCGAACCCCATCAAAAAGGGTCGGCGTCATTCAGCGTCGATGGTGCGGATCCGGCTGCGGTGGGCCGCGACCCGGCACCGGTCACTGCAGTACTGCGCGGCCGCCCTCCGCGCGTGTTCGAACGAGCCGGTAGTGCCTGATCGCATTGCCTACACAATGCGGGCGGCGTTGAAGGTGAGTCCGCCGGCCCCGCCGGCGTGGAAGTCGCCGCTGCTGATGGGCTGGTGCTGTCTGTGCAGGTTGCAGCAGGTGCAGCGGTGGACTACCGCGGCCAGGCCACCGGCAGCTCACCACCCGGCCCGGCAGATCCTCGATGACGTGTCCTATCAGCTCGGCCGGTTGAAGCGGCGGTACCGCTGCGGTCATCAACCCGGCCATCACCCTGGCGTCCCCTCGGCTCACCGCTACCAGCACTCCGGCGGCTGCTCTAGACTGTTAATCGCCACATTATCTGGCGGCTGTCGACGTCTGGACCACCCCGAGGGGCGCACACGGACCCATCTGTGCACGTCAGGCGGTTCCGAGACACTCACTTCTTCGCGGTCATGCGACAAATAATTTGGCGAAAGTGCGACAGACAATTTGGCAACCGACAGCACTGGGGTTCCGAAACCTCACCAACTACATCGGTAGGTCACTACTGGAAACCGGCGAATTCCACCCGGACACATGTTCAATTGCGATGAGCCGCTTTACGTTGGGGTCGGGGGCCCAAAATAATCCGTCCCCCTTATGTGCGAGGACTGACACCTTAAGGCGCCATACCGCGTTTACCTAATGCAACGTGTCCCACCGCTATAAATCTACCCCGCTTCTCAAGGACCAGTTCGAGAACTGGCTCACAAACCCGGGGCCCTTAGGAGACGCGCACATCATGCCTACATTCAAACAGTTGCTCCCGGGCAGTACAACCAATCCCCCAACATCATACCGATCCATTCCCGGGACACGGTAGAGCACGCGAACCGCACGCGACCGACTCACGATTCGTAAATCTACGTTTCGAGTCCCCGGAGGTGTTTCACGGAGCGACATACGGGATTGCCCCGCTGTCTCGACCAAAGTAAAATGGACAACGCCGTCTACCAGCTCTAGGCCAGCTTTCAACCACGAGTCTGGTGAGGCTCGAACCATTAAACCACAATGGTCGGACTGGTTAGCGACATCGGATTCAATGGACACCTTGCAGACGAAATCGCCCTTTACAGCCGTCCAGCGGAAGTGCCCGGACGACCTCGGCTCTTCACCTTCGGGGGGCCACCAGAAATCCGTCAGTGGGTCAGCGAGAACATACAGATCGGTACTGGTCCCACTCCAGAACGTGGGCTCGTTCTGCCAATGATACGGCAACAGCCCCTCGGCGTCCATACGAAGCCTCCTTGCGCCGCCAGCAGTTCCATCGCATGTCAGACTCCACCTGAGAAAACATACCATGACCGAATAAGGACGTGACCGACCGCCCCTATTTTCAAGCCTGAAGCCTGCGTCTTAACTCATGAGCACCCCGGCGTGCGCCATCACACGCTCTGCTACGAGTTCAACTGCCTCTGACGGCATGCCGGACCATGTCGGTAACCAAAACCCATAGGCGGATGCCTGCTCAGCCATCGGAGTAGGAATTCGAACGCCCGCCCTATATAACGGCAGGTTGACCAACGCTGGCCAGATCTGTCTCGCGTCAACTCCGTCGGCACGTAATCTTGGAATGAGTTGTGCACTAAAGTGGAGCGTTGCGGCATACAGCCAACACGATGGCACAATTTTTTGCAGCCGCGATGAAGGGATTACAACCGGTAAGTCCCGCAACAGGCGCTCGTATTTGGAGGCGACCGCGCGCCGGCCATCAATGAGATCATCCCAGCGCTCGGCTTGCGCAGTGCCGAAGGCCGCGACGATATTCGTCATCCGCACGTTCCGGCCAACCGCTGTATGCCAATAGGGTCGAACAGCCGTCATGCCATGCCCGGCGATTAGCCGCACCTTGGTAGCCAATTCCAGATCGTCCGTTGCCACACACCCCCCTTCTCCCGTGGTTATTGCCTTGTTGGCATGGAAGCTGAGTACGGACGCAACACCGAAACTGCCAGCCGGCCTTCCAAGCAAACTTGCACCGTGCGCCTCAGCGGCGTCCTCAAGAATCGGCACGCCGAGTGCGTGCAGGGAAGCAAAGTCGCATGGCATCCCGCATACATCAACCGCCACAATCGCGCGTGTTCGGTCCGTTATTAGTGCCGCCGCGCTGGCCGGCGCAATTGTCCAGCTGTCCCTTTCGATATCACAGAAAACTGGCAGCGCGCCAACTGAGCGGACCGCGGCGGCCGGCGCTACAAATGTAAGCGCTGGAACGATAACCTCGTCACCAGGCCCGACACCCAAGGCCAGCAGTGCTACCACGAGCGCAGACGTACCGCTATTTACACCGACGACATACTTCCGATTAGTTCGCTGCGCAATAGCGGCCTCGAATCTGTCAACAAACGGTCCAGACCCAGATATCCAACCGGAACCGGCCGCCTCATTGACATATCGCATCTCTAAGTCTGTCATATTAACGCTTGAAAGAGGTACTTTCACGGCAAAAAACTCCGTTCTGTCGTCCCACGCCCATGCCTTCTTTCAATTACAGTCTAAGATCTTCGTTTGACACTACCGGCAAGCAGTATCATTACCGCTACGGTTAGGGCCAACGATATGCCCAACGGGACCCAGTTATGGCCACCGATCCACACCGCACATTGCGCAATAGTCAGGGGGAGGCTCGCGACCGCGACAATCGCCCCCACCAAGCCGACGACTTTGCTCAGCCTTTCTTCGTTCTGTTCATCGCGGACCTTAGCAAGACGACTTGCTAAGTCGGAGACGCGCCGCATGTCGCGTGACAAAGCCTCAAACCTATGGTCATCACCTCGCAGATAGCCGAGGCGATTCCAAACTGCCCTGTTACGTGCTTCCAAAAACAGGCTGGAGAGGCTAGACATTGTGTCTATGACGACTAGGAGCTTTGACTCTTCCCGGACTACCTCGGCGAACTCGGCATTGGAGATCGATTGCGACTCAATTAGTCTACTAAGCTCCCGATTGTATGTGTGCGCCATTTCGGCGATAGCAATGGATTTTAGAATGCCGATGATCCATATGAACATCGAACTCGAATCATAGCCGAATTCGGCTAGACGGTTACGAGATCGATCCCGCAGCCAGCCTTGCAAATTGGTGATCTCAAGGCAGCAAGAATCGGTTAGGTACACCATATGGTCCTCCAGGAAACTGAATCCCTCGTGTGCCTGCTCGAATACTTGGTTACGGCTGCGGCGACGCCAGAGCCCATCACGTACATGGTCTGAGGTATAAGACAGCAGCGCAGACAACTCCCAAGAGTACAGGCGGCTATCCACTAAATAGTCGTATGGGCTGGCGGGCAGTCGGGTTGGCGTGCCCTCCAGACTCCAAAGTTGTATGCCAATCGAGGGGTATGTCAGCGTGGATTCACCTGGGTTGATGATTGATAGCCATTCAAGCGACTCGGTGCATCGCTCGACAACGACGCCATTAGCGAGAGGATCCGCTACATAAGCTATGAAAGAGAGCAGTTGATCGACATCAACTGGACCGAGAAGGCGACAGGCATTAGAGGCCCCAGTCCAGTCGACAGAAGCTTTGACGACGACGGCAGACAGCAAGAAGGCCCCGCCCAGCCAGACAACAGACTGGTATATCTGGCCGTCGTCTACAATTCCTAGTAAGCCTTTCTCATGTGCATTCAACCGTCCGCCGGGCAACAAATTGCTATAGTGGATATGACTACCCGGCCTGACTCGCGCTTGATATGCATCGGGGCTTGACGATGGGCGGATCCGCTTATCAGCCCAGGCAGCGGCTGTTGCCACAGGATCTACCTTATGCATCACCAGGTAAATGATGGTGAAGCTGCTTATAAGCAATTCGTCGCTCGGCGGACCTGGTACGTCGTTAGCTGTCGCGAATACCTGTGTCAGTCCGCTCACTTTGTGCCCTCCCTGCCGTTATGATCGTTGAACCCGAGTACGGCGCGGATCGCCCACCCGTTCGTCGGCGAAGTTGAAGCGGAGCGTGTGGACCCTTTCTAGGGTGTCCGTGCTAAAGGTTTCTACATGCGGGACTGACGCCAGAGGACACCGCCGATAGGAGGCCAAGACGGCATGCGGCGGATACTGGCCACTGCTCGACGCGGTTGCGAAGAGCCGAATGCGACACAATTGCGACCTTCACACTGCGTAGTCGACTTTGAGCCGCAACGTTTCGGACTCGCGTCCGAAAAAGTATCCTTCAGTCTGGGCGGGTCCCACCTGCAAATCCAATGTGGGGCAATTCGTAACGGCCATGACTACCGCGGCTTTGGCACAACCCGTAGGCACAATATCTTTGCATGTGTAAGTTTGATCTACACTCCAACCATGTCGTTCGAATTCGGCCAGTTCGCTCGCGGAGAAGTCGAAGTACGGCGCCAACGTCGATTCTTTGCGGCGGCGAGGTCCTTCGACCGATGCGATGCGGAATGTTATCGAATGGTCTGTGTCGATCAAGTCGATTAGCGCAGAGGCGAACGCCAACTCCACAAAGCCCATTGTTCCGATCATACAGTCGACGGTAGGGTGCGAAAGTCCCACCAAGGAAAGGATATTTGGTACTTCCACGGTCACTAGCTCAGGAACAATCACCTCCCTTACGGCGGCTCGGATGGTCTTGATCAGGAGGGCATGGTGACGCTTGGTGTCATTCATGGAGTGGGTGGAAACGACTAAGTCGGCCACCTGTTTCCCTTGGGCCGTCGCGACAGCTCTTAGATAATCCATAACGGCACGTTCGGGTGCAGCATGCAGGTTGATTTGTGCTGCCGCATTCGACGGGCCAACGACCGCAAAGGTTTGGAGGTCGGGAACCGACCTCATCTGTGAGCAGACCGCTCCAAGTGACATAGCACCAGGCATGTCAATTGCAGCAAGTGATGTGCCGTCGACGTAGTCGAACGCACACTTCCAGGTGTTTTTCGAGTCGGCACCGAATCGTTGGCCGACGTACGCGCCGGGGCTATCGTCACGGATTCCCTCGCCGGCACGCACCTCAATGGAATATGGGCTGGAAAGCAACACCGCCTCGGCCGCCGTGGTTGCTGCCCCATCAACGGCGCGCTTGCGCGAGTCGAGCGGTCGCGTTTGGTCTAAGGTCCCTACGCACAGATTTGCGGCCCGCGCGGCAGCGGTCACGCTCGCGAGGAGGAGGGCATCGAGGTCGTCGTCTTTCCTCGCACTTGATGGCGCTGATGATACGGGCGACGCGGATACGTTCCGAATGGATGGGTCGTTCCTGCTAAGAAGGTTGCGGGTCAAATTGGAAAGAGTCTTGGTCCGCTCGTCGTCATTCACGTCGTGCTCGATCCTGTCTTGTAGGTAGTATCGCACAGTTGTTACTGGATCATTTTGGTATCTTGTCCGCCCTAGTAGTTCTTAAAGGTTAGGTGGGTGCGAGCTTCGCGCCAACCCTATTGGCTGTAGTGACGAAAGTACTTGGGTGAGCCCGGAGGCTAGTGTCTGGGTTGTCGCGAATCCGCGCCGTCGGATTTTCTCATACGAGACGTTGTAATTGCGCTGGTCGGGATCTGTGTCGAACTCGTCGAGTTCGAGTTCGTAAGAGACTAGCTCGCGAACCAGCTGAGCGAGTTCGGCTTTGGTACAATTCATCTGCTCATTGCCAACGTTGAATACGTCGTCTGCCAAATTGGTCCAGGTGTCGAGGCCGAAGAGAATCGACCGTGCAATATCGTGCACATGGATAAATGAACGCCGAGAAGAACCCTCGAAGAGCCTGATGCGACCGTTGGTCAGCGCTTGTCGGAGGAAATTATTGGGAAGAAGATCGTAACGCATGTTGGGGCTTAACCCGAACCCAGTAGCATAGCGGTATATGATGCAGTTCCCCGCAGCGAGTGTGAGAGTTTCGCCCTCTAGCTTGGTTTGACCGTACAAGGTCGAGGGTGTGGTCGCAGTAACTTCCGTACAAACTCGGTCCTGGACCGGCCCATAAACGCTCCCTGTGGATGCGAAAATCAGTTTCTGATCGATTCTGCGTGATTCAAGCAGCAATTTGGTCGCGTTCACGTTGGTGTCGACCGTGAGGGCAGGGTTGCGCAGGCACGCCGGGTATCCCACGACGGCTGCCAGGTGCACGATGGCGTCGGCACCAGCTAAAGCAGAATCGATGATGTCCGCGTTCCGCATGTCTCCCTTCATGAACTGTATTCTAGCGCCCGCGGTCTTTGGATAATTGAAATTGGCAGGTCGTCTCTCTACATCCAACACCCGCACCCGGTGTCCGTGAGCGGATAGGAAGGGTCCCAAAATTGAGCCTATATACCCGGATCCGCCCGTGATAAGGACTCGCATTAAAACGGTCCATGTCTTGGTCTGCTCACTGCGGAATGTTGAGGTTGCCACGGAGACGCCTGTGCACGTGAGTTGGGGTAATGGCCAGCCAGCCACGTTTTACGGGAACGGCGGTGGATGACCCGCCGCCCCGCGGTGTGCGGGGGGACCGGCAGACCACGCGGTTCGGCCACCTCTGCCACCCTTCGGTGCTCTGGCGCGATCTGCGGCGCCGGGCGGCGCAACACTAAGTTCTCGATGAGCTGAACCAACTCAGTTGCGATCCGCCGGCCGCCGAAGTCGGCTCGCCCGGACCGCACTAGCGCGGAAGCGCTGTCCGCCCCGTAGCCGGCTAACCACCCCCGCACGGTCTTGGTTGGTACCCCGGCCTGCGTGGCCTCTAAGGGCTGGTGATTAATTAACCTGGTTCAGGTCGGGCGTGTCGTTGGGTTGCGGGTGCAGCGTGTAGTTCCACTCACCGTGGAATTCGTCGCGGGTGAGAGTGCCTGTGGTTTCTA
>JAABUL010007777.1_pt1 | contig 11310 bp, 3 predicted proteins | sample 5559151 | NCBI WGS metagenome assembly JAABUL01 (sample SAMN10711876, study PRJNA513368) | rock metagenome | isolation source: Antarctica rocks | place: Antarctica: Victoria Land, Pudding Butte sud | reverse complement strand
CTGGCATGCGATTCTCCAGCGGCGAGAACAAAGAGCCCAGCATGGCGACAGAGAGGAGATGCCAACAAGCCTGTTTGTCCTCCAAGCAAATATATTGATGTTAGACCCATCCTTGCCAGAGCTGTGGGGTGCAATAGCAAGACTGAATCAGCTGCCGAGAACAACTAGGTCACAAACTCGGGTCCCACGAGCTCCCACAAGTCCAGGTTTACTCCGGACAGTCTAGTTTCCTATATCTGGCAGTCTAATTAGCCAAGTTACCTCTTATTGCGCAACCCACCTAGTAGACACTATATCTAATAAGGAACATCTCGCCATTGTTATCGACAATTGTATATAATCTTATTAATAAAGTTTTTAATAAAGTTTTCCAATTTAATATATAAATAATATCTTTGTTAACTTAATATATTAATATTATTTTATTCTTTATCTTCTCTTTTTTATATCTATTCTTTTATCTATTAACAATAATACTATTATTGTTTCTATTAGTTTATATATATTATTAGTATATAGTTTTATCGATATTTTATTTTGTCGACAACTAGTGCAACTTCTACTATAACACTAGTAGAGCATTAGAGTAGAAACTAGCTACTAGAGCTTATTTTGTGCTCTAAGTTTTTTCTATTTAATATCTAAGTATTTTTGAGCTTAATTAAGCAACTTAATCAAGTAATAACGTTGTTTGTATTGCAAGTTAGATTGTTCGATTAAATTAATATATTTAATCGAAAGTTCAATTCAATTTGTCGAAGAAATTATAGTAGAATAATATTATAAACAAGTAAAATAATTATCGAATACTTGTATTCTTAAGTTTAGATATTAATGCTTTAAAGTCTTTAATTCTATTTTGTATTACATTAATAAATTGCTTAATCTATAATATATATTTATTAATAAAAGCGTTTTAGTTTATATATTTAGAAATTAAGTTAAATATCTTTGTTATAATAAATATAATAATAATATTATTTTTTATCTTATATTTTGTATTTTAATATAAACAAAACTTGTTTAACTTTGTTTTTAATATTTGTATTTATAATATCTTTACTTTTATAAATAGATTCTTGTTTATATTGTTTATTATTATAAGTTTATTTGTGTAAATTATATTTATATTAAGTTTAAAACTCTTATATTAGCAATTATTGTTTATTATTTATAAAATCTTAAGTATTTTATTATTGTTATAATGTTAGATTAATAGTTTGTTAACTATATTTATTAATTAAACAATTTCTTATTTTAATTTTGTTTAATCTTTTAAGTTTAATCTTAACTAAATTTAAACTAGACTAAATTAAATCTAAATTAATTCTTGCTAAGTATAAAGTCTACAATCTTATATAGTTAACATTGTCTTCTTTTTCTCTTTTCTTTTTTGTCTTTTGTTTTATATATTAAATTTAGTATAAATCTAAGTTTTATCTAGTTATTAATTCAAATATCTCTTTAATAAAGATTTCGAATTTAGTCTTTAATATTACGAAAGATCTATACTTCTTGCAACACTTTTACGCGTTAAAATCTAATCTCTTTAAATATATTAATATTTATTTAATTATTAACTCAATAAAGCATCTTAAACTTTTACTAGAGATTAAACTTATTGTTAAAAAGTTTGTTTAACAAATTATTTAAAATTTAGTTAAAGCTTTACGTTAATTTCGAAAGCTTTAAAATTAAATATAATTTAATTTTAATATTACTTTTATTTTGTTTGCTTTAAATTTTTCTTTTGTAAAATTAAATTTAATATTTATAATTATAATTGCGCAAATTGTCGCTTAAGTTAGAAGTAATTAATCTACTTTTATTATATAACTTTTATTGCTTTTTATAAATATTATTGCTTTTATTGTTTTTAAATTCGAAAAACTTCTTAATATATTACAATATAAAAGAGACAAAAATTAATTAAATATATAAAAGCAAAATTTTATACAATATATAAATATAAATTATTGAAAGATATAATAAACAACATAGTAGATTATTAGTTCTATAGAAGATAATTATATACAAATAGCAAAGATTGCAAGATATATCGCAATCTCTAAGTTAATCTTAATTAAATCTAGTTTATCTAGATTAAATTAACTTAAATTTAAGTTAATTTGCTAAGCAAATTAATTAAGAGTAGATAAGCAACTCTTTAAATTATTTACTTGCTACTATTACGATTTGTAGACTTCAAGTATATTGTCGTTGTATTGCGCAACACTTTAATTCAATAATAACGTATCTATTAGCTTTTATCAATTTTCTAATCTATTAATCTAAACTATTTAATAAAGATCTTAAACTTATTTTTAGACAATAACTTTGTTAGCTTATTTGTTATTGTTACAATTTTAGACTAGATAGACTTTACTCTTTGATTACTCTTCGAATCTTTATCTTTTAGTCTTAGATATACTACGAGTAACGTTTAGCGTCTTAACATTTATAGTATTTATATCTATTTCTTATATATAGTTAGTTTTACATAACTAATATTCTTGTTAATCAATTATATACTAGTTATTAAAGCTCTAATTTTAACATAATATTAGTTATCTCTTTAAATACAACTTTGCAAATTGTATTTTAAAGATATTTATATTTGCTATTTCTTTTGCTTTGCGAAACAAGTTCTAAATATAAAGTTATTAAAATAAATACTTTGCGAAGCGTAATTAAGTTGCGACAATAAACATCTTTTAATTAATATATAACTTAACAATATTTAATTTTGTTAACTCTTTAGTAAGTTTATTAAAATAAATAAACAACAAATTGTCTTAACTATAATACAATAAATCTATTAAAATAAAATTAACAAATTTGCTAAAATAAAAAGACAATAAATTGTTCTAGCTTCAACTTAGTAAACTTGCTAGAATAGTATTAATAAATTTGTTAAAATAAAATTAGTAAATTTGCTAGAATAAATAGTATAGAGCGAAGAATTAGGGTCGACGAACGCGCGAACGTCGCACATAGTTATTCGAACGTGCGATCAATCTACTCTAAAAGATTTGCGTCAACGATTAAGAATCAAATTTCGTCAAATCTATGCGATGAAAACTCTTCTTATTATTATCGCGATAACTTTTTGTTCTTACATAATTATTATGATGTTGTCGAGTTCGCACATGACGTTGCGCATTTAACTATCGTCTTAATGTTTATCTTCTTTTTGCGTTCGCTCTTTCTTGTCGCTATTATTTTATATTATAAACGTTATTACTTAAACAATTGACGCTATCGTCTTTATTTATCAATTAATTCTCTTTTTTTTCTTATTTTCTTTTGAATCGATTCGCGACTTATTAACGCGAAAAAAATTCTCGTACAATTTTTCGCATCGCTTTCTATATTTGAATCTTAAATATCTTAGCGTTTTAATAATAAGATTTGACGACATTGCGATTCAAAACAAAAGCGTTAATTGCAAATCGAAATCGAAATATACGCTATTAAAATAACTAAATTATTAAGTTTTTTAAAAACAACGTTAATTTATGTATACGTTAATTGATAAAGTTCGTCTATTTAATTTGCGATTTTTTTACTTTATTCGAAAAGTAGATCGAACAATTGCTTTACGTCGTTTCGATTGCAATCTTAAAATTCAAAAGACACAATTTTTCTATTAGTAATGTTAGCTTCATTGCGATTTTTTTAATTTAAAGCGTTTGTTTAATTTCGTCAATCTTTAAGTTTAATACGTTTGCTAAATTATTATCTTTTATTGCTAATTTTCTCTTAATTTCTCGTTTCTTCGTTAACAATTTTTATTTCTTCAAAATTTTCTTTTGATTTTTCATCGCTTTTATTATTCGTTTGCGAAAATAATTATTATTGTTAGTTTTCGTTCGCATTAATTGTTAATTTCTATTTTTTTTTGAATCTTTTATCGTTATCTATTAAACGTCTTCGTTTGACTATTATTATGTAGCGCGTTTTTATCGCATCTTTGACGTTTGCTTTTTCGTTATTAAAGTCGAAGAAAAAACGCTTTCTTAAATTTATTAATCTCGTTAAACGAAAAACGATCAAAAAGAAAACACAACAAAAAGTTAATACAAACAAAAAAGTCAAAATGTAAACTTTTAGAATTAAGCAAATAGATTAAATTAACGAGAATTCGTCGCACAATTTTGTCGCGTTCGACAACGCGTTTGTTTCTTTAATTGTTTTCGTAGCAATTAGCGTTTTTGTTAAAAATACGTACAAACTTGTCGTTAATTCGTTCGATCTTATTTTACGTTTTTTTTTTTTTTAATTTTTTCGATTTTTAATTTCTTTAAAGACGCAAACGCTTACAAATTGTTTCAAAGAAAACATTCTTTCTTAAAATTAATATTGTTGTTAACAAGAAATCTTAACGCTTTTTACGCATTTAAAAGATTTTTAAAAAGTTTTTCGCAATAACGATATTATTTAATTTCTTATTTTTGTTCGTTTTTAAATTTCGCTCTTATAGTTTTTTCTTTTTATTGTTATTTATGAAATTTATTTTAATTGTCGCAATCTTAGACGCTCTCATTGCGATCAAACGACATTCGAAATCTTTTTAATAATTAACATTATTCGCTTTATTAAAATTATGTTTTTTGCTTTTTTTTAACAATTTCGCTCTTTTACTTTTGTACTTAAGAAGAATTATTTAATCATTAATTTAAGTTTAACAATAAATAGAAGCAACGTTGCTAAAACTAATTTTTAATTTATTTAAGACGTTAATTTTTACATTGTGTTTTCGTTTCGCATTGCTTCATTTGCAAGTTTTTTAAAATTAATTTTTTTCTTAAAACAAAGTTTTTTAAAATTAATAAATCGTTTAAGATTAAAAAGTTTTTAAAAAAAACAAAACGTTTTTACGTTTAACGTTTTATTTTTATTTTTTTTGTTATTATTTAATAACGATATTTTGTGTCGCATCGAATTCTTTATAATTTCTAATATATATTTTTTATTTTTTATTGTTGTTAAAATCGCAAACTTGAAACTTAATGCTTTGCTCTCTAGATTAAATCTTTATATCTACATTTTTTCGTAAAACACTTAAAGATTTTTCGCTTTTAATTAAAGTTAAATTTAACGTTTTGTATTCGTTGTTTCATTATTATCGTTTATACAAAAAGCATTATTTTAGATTAAAAATCTTTTAAATTTACGAAAAGCGATTAAAAGCGAACGTTTCAAAATCGTTATAATTGCTTCGAATAATTGTTTTTTTAATCATTTTAAAACAAATTTTAGAGTCGTAAATAATTTAATTATTCGTTTTATTGCAATGCGTCAATTTGCGCTCTTTATTCTTAAGCGTTTCGTTTTAAGCTCTAGCATTGCGTCTTTTAAAAATTAATTTTCTCTTTTTATTTCTTGTTTCTTTATTTAGTTAATTTTATTTTTCGTTATCGTTAAGCTCTTTCTTTTGAAATTAAAATTCTTTCGTTAAGTCGTTATTGTTCGTAAAAACGTTTTTAAAATTTATTAATATAACATTTCATTATTAATCTTTTTTTTAATTTAAATGTTAACATATTTTGAACAATTAATAACAATAATTAAATCGTATCTTTTAAATAAACGTTTTAAGTCGCATGTTTTGTTGTTGTTATTAAGCGTTTATTAAATGTTATTTAAAAATATAGAAGTAACATTAATATTAAAAGTTAAATTTTAATAATGCATAAATAGAATAAAAATAAAATCTTTGTCGTTTTTAAACGTTTTCGCAAACGCTTTAGCGAAGCATTGTTTTCTTCACAAACTTCATTAAACATTAATTTTTTTTTTCACATTATTAATAACGTTAATGTAGAAAATTAAAAATTGTTTGTAAATAACATCGATCGTAGCATTCGTTATTCGCTATTTTTTTTATTATTGTTTATTAACGAACGAAGAGTTTTATTATTAACGAATAAAGAAGATAACAATTTGTCTCTATGCGATAACGATTTATTCGAATTGTTTAATTAATTTTGTTCGTTAAATTGCGAACGTAACAACGCACTTTTTTTAAACGATAAAAATAATTTTATTTTTATTAAAAACTATAATTTTTCGCTCTAGTTTCGACGAAAACGTCAAAGAAACGCAAGAATTAATTTAGATTTTCATAACGTTATTCAATTGAAAGACGAAATTAATTATATATCACTAGTTATCTTTATTAGTTTTTATTATTCTTTGATCGCTTTTTACTTTTACGTTAATTTTATAATTATTTTCTCGTTATTAGTTACGAATAATATCTAGATTTACATCGCAAACAATATTATTGTTTAAATCTTTATCTTTAATTGCGATTGCAATAAATTCGCACTTATATTTTAAATTAACGTTTATTTATTCGTTAATAGAGCATCTTAATGCGCAAAGATTCTTTAATTCTTTTTTAAACATTTTGTTTCTACAAGAGATAATTAATCATTTTTAACGTTTAATGTTTCGAAAATAGATTTTATGACAATTGCGCAATCTTTTACATTTGCGTTATTCTTTCTTTTATAATAAATTTAGCAATAACTATATAGCGATAAATTGACGCATTTTGTTAATTAACAATTGCGTTAAAAAGTTGAACTTCGTTAAATCAAAAACTTAATTCTTAACAATAAATATTTTTAATTATTGTGTTCTTCGTTAATTCTAAAATGCGAACAATTTTGTTATATAAATCATTACGTTCTTCATTATGCGCAACGATTTTTAGCTTTTTTATCTTTCGTTTTTTCTTTTTTAAAACGAATTTTTTTTTAAGATTTTAATTAACAATTTTGCGACACATTAAATAAAATAGCTTCGTTTAGAATAAAAGCTAAACGACGAAGTCTAAGACTATAGCGTTTACGTTCTCTTTCTTTATATAACTTAAAAAATTAATTTATTTATTTACGTTAAAAAACTCTTTTAACGCATTTAGTACAACAATTGTGTTTTATTCGCTTTTTGTTAATATAATTATAGCATTATAACTTTGCAACGTTATTTTCTTAATTTTAATAATATCTTAAATTGCGCACATATGCGAAAAGAAATCTTTATAAAAAGCATTAATTACGACATAAAATTACAATATCTTATTTTAATTAAAAATCTAAAAACGTTCTAAATTAAGCTAAAAGTTTTTATTAATTAAACGAAACTTTTTAAGAATTTTATCTTGCTTTTGTAAAACTTCGATTAAAAAATTCATTTTTAACGAAACACTTTTTTTAAGATTCGTAAAGTTTTCGTTTAATATTTTCGACATTAATTTAACATTTTTTCGACAAAAATATTTATTGTTTAAATTAATTATAATATCAAGAATTCTTTTTACAACTTTAATAACTTTTTATATTTTAACATTATTTTAATTTAAAGAATCTTTTGTTTCAATTATTAAAAAAAGTAGTTTTAGAATGCTTTTATCTTTTGCAACGATTTACAATATTTTAAAGCAAAATATTTTTTCATATTTATTAACGCAAGTTTAGACAACAATTTTAATTTTTTTTACGACAACTTTTTGCGCATTTACGAAAGATAAATTAATTATAAAAAATACTAGATGTTAAAGTGTTTTTAATATAATTTCTAACGAATTAACGTTTTCTTTAACGTTTATTTAGAGATTATCTTACTTTTTAATAATATATTTCAACGATTACACAAAGTTAATCGCAAAGAAAATCGCATTTTTTATTATTTTAACGTTGCAATTCGATTTTTTTTCGAATTTTACTTCGTTAAAGTTTTAGATTTAACGCTTCATTTTTACGACTTAAAGAATTGTCTTATTAATTAATTAATTAAAATTAAGAGACGCATTGCGAATGCGTTAAAAAGAAATCTTAAATTTAATTTTTTTCACAATTTTCGTTAAAAGTATTAATAGATTCTAAGCTTATAACTAACATAAATTTTGTTTAAAAAATTTCTTAAGATTGATTTCGTAATTTTTTAAAAAGTTGTTACGATTCGCAATGAAAACGTTTTTTTTCAATTAACGTTTTTTACTTATTTTTCGTTTCGATTAAATATCGTTCGTACTTCATTCTTTTAATTGTCGAAATAATAACATTTATATTTGTTAATATTAATTAATAACTTCTTTTTTTTAAGATATTCGTCATTTAATGTTATTTAAACGTAAGTTATTTTAAGCTTGCGTCGTTAAAGCAATAACAATAATATTTCGTTATAACTAATGTTTTTATGCGAACATTATAATTTATTTTTAATAACATTGCTTTTACGCAATGCAACAAACTATATAAGAAAAACTACATTATTCGTTTTCGTCGTCGTCAAAATTTTAACTACAAAGATAGCGTAATTCGTTATAAATTATTATAATTGTTAATTAACTTCATTAATTAAATTATGTTTTTCATTTTTTATAATGCGATTTTTGCGCAATTCAATTTTGTTTACAACGTTATTTAAGATTACTTTTAAATTAATTGTAATATTATAAACATTATTAGACGATACAAGCTTTTGCTTTACAACTTCGAAGAAATAATATAAATTATGTGCGAAAATCTTGACGCAAAAAATGCGATCGTTGTTATTGCTACGTAAAAGCTTTTTGCGATCATTAAAATTTAACTCGTAATTCAAAGCTATATTTAGAAGATTTTTGCTTTGCTTTAAGAGCGTTGCTTTTATAAATAACTTTAAAAGATTTAACTTTAAGCAACGTTTTAAATTTAACTATCGTTAAATAAGCTTAACGAATTATACAATTTTTCGCATTTTCTAATGCTTAAACTTTTTTTTTTTAATTGCGCATTTTTTTTGTTTACGATTACGCAAACGACGAATCGCAAAATAAGAATTTCTTCATTTTAAATTAATATTATTGTAACGACAAATAAATTAATTAAGTTAAAAAGCTTTTCGCATAAAAGTTAAACGAACTATTTAATAAATACAAGAGAAAATGAAACATCTTAAGATTTGAAGTTTTATTGTAGCATTTTTATTTTATTGTTAACAAAACTCTAAAAACGTTATTTATTTAAAAAAATTTTCGCACTTTTTATTAACGATTTATTGTAACACTCTTTTTAATTTTTATTTATAACAAAAATTATTTTTTTACGATGTTAAAGACTAAGAGCGACAATAGAAGCAAACGTTTTTAAGAAATTATTGTCATAAATTAACTAAAAAAAATTAATTTATTAATGTCTTATTTTTTTATAAATAAGTTCGAACAATATTAAGATTTTATTGCGCTTTTAAATAAGAATTTAATTACAATTAAGAATCGTTGTTTTCGACGCAAAATACAATTTATTATTTTCGTAAACGCATTTATTGTTAACGACAAACATTGTATCGTCTTTAAATAATTTGTTAACTTAAAAAACTTTTATTACAATATGTTTTTAATAATCGTTTATAACTTTAACGTGAATCTTAAGATTTAATTTCAAGCTCTTTAAATAAATAACAACATGTTTAAAATTAACGAATCTAATAACGACAAAGAATAACGTCTTTTTTATACTTTTCTTAAGAGATTAGTTAAGACAAAAATAATTTGCAAACAACATTTAGATTTTGCGAACATTCTTAAAAATCTAGACGCATATAATTATTTTTTTTGTTTATTATTTTCGTATATCGTAACGCAACTTTAAATTAGCTTAGACAATTTATCTTTTCGCAATAACTAAACGTTAAATGTCTTTAATTGTAAAGTTAATAATTTTGTTCATTTATATTTGATTGTTAAATTTAAAGCGTTTGTTTCGATCTTGTTTTAAGTTTAGAAATTGCGAACAACTTCTTTTTGTATTTCGATAAATTTGTCGTTTTTTTAGCGCTTTTACGTGCGCTTTAGCATACAATAATTTCGACAAATTAATTAATCTTTTGTTAAATTGCGCAACGTTAAAGTTTACAACGTAATTAACTTCGAACTTAATGTGTTTTTCGATTCTTTTTTTATTTTATTTGCGAATTATAGTTATAGTAATTAATAATAAATTTAAGACAAAATTCTTTCTTTAAACAAATTATGACTCGCATCTATTATTAATAATAAATAAATAAATTGTCAAAAATCTACGAATATTGTATTAAGCATTTTGATTTTTCAAATAAGATAGTAATTTGAACAACAATTTAATCATTAATCTCTTAGTTATTTTCGCAAATTTATATCGTTGTCTTTCTAATTATTATTTTAGCATTACAATTTAATAATAAAATAATTTATAAAGCTCTTAGCTCTTAGTTAAAGTCTATTACATTAAATTATTGCGTCTTAATATTACGCTTTTTGTTTATTAGAATTTTAATTAAGATTAAGTCGTCTACATTTATAAATATATTAACTTAAGACAAATAAAACGTTTAATGCAACTAATTTCTAAACATTAATTCATAATTAATAACTTATTAATTTTAAAAAAGACTACAATTAATTGCGAAAAACTTAGAATTCATTTTTCTACATAGTTAGTATTTAAGTTCTAAAGCACTTTAAGTCGATATAATGTTACTTATTAATGTATTTTGTTAAAACGTTATAGTTGAAGCAAAGCAATGCGTTTAACATGCGCATAATGTGGAATTCTTAAGTAACTCATTCGTTTTTAGTATTTTCTTCGCGTCGCTAAACAATTTAAATTAACAATTTCGTCTCTTATCTTAAGTAAAGAGATCAAGTGTTTTAGATCTTAATTGCACGACGCTTTTAAACTACGTTAAATTATAATAATTTTACGTTAATTAACGATTCTTATTCTTTTTTATTCTTTTAACATTTTTGTTTATTGCATCAATATAAGCTCATTGCAACGCAAATTGTTTGCAAACAATTATAATTTATTAAATTAATTAAGAAGCAATTATAAAAATTGCATTTTTAATCTCTTTATATAAAGTAAAAAGCTAGAACATCAAAATTCTAAAAACGAACATTGCGAATTTCGAATATCGTTGTTCGAACACAAGAAGTATTAAGAATTAATGATTAAAAATTTATAAAAATAGCAAGTTTTTTTTGATGCGTCTCTAATAGATTTTCGTGCAACATAAACGAATTAATTCTTAATTTTGCGAAATTTACGATTAATTTTCGACTTTTCGTCGCTTAAATCTAGTAGCATTAGTAAGAGAAAGTTTAACGTTAATTTAATACGAAGATTTTGTTTTTTTATTTTATTTTACTTCGTGAACTTCTTAGAATTTTATATTATCTTAAAAACGACAAAAGTTAATTGTAAATAACATTTCGTTTTTAATGCGATTTAGCGTTAAAGTCTTAAATTACTCTTAATTGCGTCTTCGTTTTGT
>JAABUL010007776.1_pt1 | contig 11310 bp, 2 predicted proteins | sample 5559151 | NCBI WGS metagenome assembly JAABUL01 (sample SAMN10711876, study PRJNA513368) | rock metagenome | isolation source: Antarctica rocks | place: Antarctica: Victoria Land, Pudding Butte sud | reverse complement strand
TACTATATTAACAATATTTACAGCAATTGAATATTATTTCTATCTATAATATAACTGACACTCAATACAAAGATTTCGGATATTACTAAAATAACTCTATTTTTTGTTAACTATAGCAAGAAATCAAATTTTTTTAAAAAAGAGCACACGTATCTGTCTGCGCAGTCAGCTATCGAAAAAGTAGCAATATTAAAAAAGATATACAACAATATCTCGAGAATGCAAGAAAAGTCGATCAAGTATCAAAATAAGAAACAAAAAACGGTATTTCAGCTAAAAGAAAGAGATAAAATATATTTTTTTACAAAAAATCTCAGAACAAAAAAGTCAAGCAAAAAATTAAATTATATTAAAGTCGGATTGTTTTTTGTCAAAAAAACTAAAAAATCAGTTAATTACAAACTCGATTTATTCAAAAACGTCAAAGTATTTTCAGTATTCTATATATTACTGTTGAAATCAGCCGATTCAAGCACATCTATACAGAAAATATTTTATTATAAATTGCAGAAAAAAAACCGATTTGAGATTGAGAGAATTCTAGAACAGCAAAATCAGCAGTATTTTGTAAAATAGAAGAAATATTCTACAACAAAAAATATATATAAATCAATTAGCAATCTCGACAACTACAATATTTTTATTTAGAAATTCTATTAACGCTCGAGAAATTATTCAGTATAGCAAAAGAAAATTAAATAACAGAAAAAGTTTCAATCAAAATATTTGCAGCAGAACAGTTTAACAATTCTGTAATATTTGATTTCTTTATATCGGACAGTAAATACTGTGTTTTTTGTTTTGTTTTTGCATTAATTTCTTTCAGTATCTTTTTATTGCAAAACAATTGCGTAATTACAATTGTCAATACAATCTTATTTTCTGTTACTTTAGAGAATAAATTTTTTCTGATACAATTTAAAAAAATTTACAATATATTTATATACAGTTTGCTCGCGCAAACATATTCCGAACACTTCAGACAAAATAACAAATCTTTTATAATAATACAAAACTTGCTAGTACAGCAACAACATTTACAGACAAAATTAACAAGTATTTTGTAGCAATCTATTTTAAAAGCAAAACAAATACAATTTTGATAAAAAGATATAGCATATAAGTATCCGCTTTTCGGAACAAAAAGATTTAAAAAAAAGAAATAATATTACAATTCTAGCTTGTTACAATTAATATATATTCTACAAAATAGTCTGTAGTATATAGTACAGTTATCTGTATACTCGACAGTTTGACAGACAAGCAATTGCTCGATATATTAGTAGATAAACTCGATATATTTGACAGCAAACAAAGCAAACAAGTTCGATATATTTGACAGCAAGCAGAGCAAACAAACTCGATATATTTAATAGCAAATAGAGCAAGCAGAACTCGATATATTTGACAGCAAATATAACAAACAAAAAAAAAATTTAGTATATAGATTCTCTAGATACAACTCTTTTATAAATTGTATTTAATTTAAAATAAATTCTTATTTATTGTTATTGCTATATCTAGCTGCAATTCTTGTTATCAAGTAATTGTTTGTATTGTCTGAAAATATCTACAGATCTCTTTAACAGTACAACTCTCTCTGATATCTCTAAGATCTCTTAGAAAGTAGCAGCGTAACATATATTAATTTTAAAAATTAGAATTAAGAATTAAATTATTAATAAATATTACTATATATAATATATTAAAATACTATATATAGTAGTTTTTCTCAAATTAATTTTAATATTTAAAATCGAAATTTAAATCTTAATATAATTATATAATAAATTCGATTTTATATAATTAGTTTATATATAAGTAATAATTCTAAAAAGTATATAAAGTATATATAATCTAATTATAATTATAATATAATAATTTCTTTAATTTAAATAAATTTACAAAAAATAAATATCTTTAAAAAAAAATATAAGATATATATTAAAATAAATTAACTAAAAAAATAGTTTAACTTTTTAAAAAATAAAAAGGAAAAAATAATTATAATAAAATAAAATAAATATTAATAATTTAAAAATAAATAAAATATATTTTATTAAATTTATTGCAAAAACTTTTAAGTTATTATTTAATATCTTATTTAAATAATTTTAATTTTTAATTAATTAAAATAAAAATATTATTTTTATATCTTATTTTAATAAAAATTTCTTAAAAGATTCTAATAATAATTAAGATTTTTTTTAAGTTTTTATATATTTTTTAATATAAAATATTCTTTTTACTTAATAAAATATTTTTAATATTTTTATTTTAAATTATTTTAAATTTTAAATTATTTCTTTTTTTATAAATAAAAATATAATTAAATTTGTTAATTTTAATAATAAGATATAAAATATTAAAAATATTTTAATATTTTTAGATAAATTAAGTTTATAATTAATTAATTTTTTAGTCTTTTTAATAAAAAATAATTTATATTTTTATATAATTTAATTTTTTGTTTAACTTTTTTATTCTAAGATTTTTTATAAAAAAATATATTTTATTTTTCTTTTTTAACTAAGATTTTGTTTTTTGTTTTTTGTTTTAATATTAAATTAATTTTTTTTATATTTTCGAGATATTATTATATATTCTTTTTAATATTATTATTTTTTTAATAGCTAATTATATTAATAGATATATATATTCTTTTTTAAAGAAATTAAGTTTCTTGTTATAATTAATAAAGAATAAAGTTATTTTAATAATATTTAAAATCTTTATATTAAGTATTAGTTATATTATAGATAAAAGTAATATTTAATTATTATAAATATTGTTAATATAATATCTTATATATTATTTAAGATTCTAATTTATTTATTTTATTTAATTAATTATAATTAAATAATAAATAATAGATATTTAAAGTCTTGTATCTAGTATTAAGAAAAATATCTTTTAATAATTAGATATAAAAAAATTGTTTCTATTACTAATTAATTTTTTAAGTATATTATAATATTATGTAAATAATTTTAATATAATATATTTTAGTTGTTTTACAATAAACTTTTTTTTAAATATAATAATATATAAGTATTTAATAAGCTTATTAATTATTATTAGTATTAAATTATATTTATTTTTAGTTATTAAGTTTTTCGATTTAGATAACTTAAAAATAAAGTTTATTATAACTTTATTTTATAATAATTTAAATAATTTCTAATATTAAATTTTGTTATAACTTATATATATATTATATTTATTTTACTAATAATTTAAATATTATTTAATATTTATCTTAATAATTTGTTTTATCTATAAAAACTAATAAAACTAATATAAAATTTAAAATTTATTATTATTTTTAATTTCTTTTGCAATAATTTATTATAATATTTTTTTATATATTTATTAATTTTATTAATAAATATCTAAAGTTTTCTTTTTTTTATTAAGAACTTTTCTATATTATCTCGAAATATTTGCAATATAATATTTAGTTTTTATATATTTATTAATAGTAATCTATTTTTGTTAATCTTAAATATATTATAATTAAATAATTTCTTTATTTCTATATAATTATTTCTTTTGCTAAATATATTTACTTTACTATTATTTTTATTTAAAATATATTATATTTTAAACTTATATTATTTAAATTTTTCTAATTATTATATTTATTTTTTATTTAGTTATTTAATAATAGTAAAATATATAAGATTTTTATAGTTTATAAAAATTGTAAATTCTAATAATTTTTTTATATATTTTTTTTATAGTTTTAAAAAAACTACTATAGCAAATAGTTTTTTATTGTAAATATTATAATTCTATTTAACTAACAAAAGTTTTTTTAAGATATATATTATTAAATATTATATATTTTTATATTTTTAATTATAATAAATATTAATAACTAGATCTAATATGTTAATTTTAATTTTTCTTAACAATTATAAATTATACATCTATAATATTAACTTTTTTAAATATTTTAATTTAAAATTTTAAAATAATTTCTTTTCTATAAGTTTTTATATTTATAATATATTTTTTTTTGTAAAATTTATTAGTAATATTATATTTACTAAGTATTTTTTAATAAACTTCTAATTATAATTTGTAAATTCTAGAAAAAATTATATTTTTTTAATATTTATTAATAATTTCTATTCTTTAACTATTTATAACTTCTTAAGATTTATATATATTTTATATTATTTAACAACAAATTTTAAAAAATTAATTTTCTCTTAATAAAATTTATATTTTTTTAACTTAAAATATAAGTTTTTAAAATTAAAATTTTTAAATTTTTAAATAAATTATAATATTATTTAAGTATATTATAACAAATTAATTTAAATATTATTATAATATATTATTAATTATTTTCTAATATATTGTCGAAATATTTGTAAATTTAAATAATATTATTGTTTATTTATATAGTTTATATTGTATACAAAAAACTATTTTTTTTTTCTATTTTTTTTCTAATTTAATTGTATATTTTTTATAAATTTAATTGAATAAAATATTTTATTTCGAATAATTAATTTTAAAGTTTACTAATATTAAATAGTAAATATTAATTTTTAATTATAATATTATTTAGTTTTTAACAATTAATATATAAATAAAGAGTTTTGTTTTTTTTAATACAAAAAAAATTAAGTATTTTGTCTATAATTAAGATTTTTTAATAAAAAAAAATTATTTTTTATTAAATATTTGCAAAGTATTTCGAGTTTTTTTTTAAATAAAATATATATAAATTTAAATATAAATTGTTTATTTAATTTAAATTTAATTTTGTAATTTTACAATTAATATTTAGAAAAAATCTTTATTGTTTTCTCTTTTTAAAATAGATATTTTTAATTATTATATATTTATAATATATATTTTAGCAATTTTTTTGCTATATTAGAAAGTTTAAAACTTTTAAAAGATTTATAATTTTTTTTATTTATTTTAGTTTTGTAGTTTAATTAATTTTTATTAATATTTATTAAATTAAACTCTATTAAATTATTTTTTTGCAAAAATATAAACTTATTATTTGCATTTAATTTTTAATTTAATTTTTTATTTATTATTAAATATTATTAATATATAAATTATATATAAATTATATAATTATATTATACAAATCTAAATACTTATATATTTTAGTTAATTTCTAAATTATATTACTTTAATTAAAATAATTTTAGAACAATATTATAAATAATTATTTCTACTATATTAAAGACTAGTTTTTTATAATATTGTTAAATAGTTATTAATAGTAGTTTTGTTTCTTTATCTACTTTTTTATTTTTGTTAAATAATAGATTTTTATTTACAATTACTAGATTATATATATAAGATTTCTTTTTAATGGAATATTTTTTCTTCTTAATAAAAGTTTTAACTATAAAACTATTTATTATATTAAAATTAATTATTGTAATAAGTTATTATTTATTAACTTTAATTAATAAAATAAAATATTATATATATATTATTAAATTTAATTATTATTACTAAGCTAATATATTGCATTTTTTAATATATTTTTTATTAAAAAAATTAAACTTTTCTTTATTTTTGTATTATAATTTCTATTTTAAATATTTGTTTATATTAAATCTCTCTTTTATACTAAATTAATAATTTTAACTTTTTTGAAAATTAATTAATTTCTTCTTTTTTTTTAAATAAATTTAGTATAAGTTGTTATAACAAATTATTTAATTAAATATTGTATATTTTTTTGCTTTCTTTTAAAATAGAATTATACTATTTAATTATTATTTAATTTTGTTAAAATTTTTTTTTTTTTTATATTGTTAAATAAAATTTAGTTTTATAGATATAGATTTACAATAATTTAAATTATTGTATTTTTAATTAGAACAAATTTTTTTTTACTAATATTTAATTGCTAATTTAAAGAAGATTTTTGTTTTTTTTTTAAAATTAATTGTATTTTTTTTATAGTTCTTTTATATAATTTGTTGTTAAAATCGATAACTATTTTAATAAGATTAAATATATTGCTAAGAATTTTTTTATTATATATTTTTTTTTCTTTAGATTGTTTTTAAGATTTTATTAAAATATTATTATATTTATAATATTATTTTATTTAATTAGATTAATATACTTTTAAAATCTAATTATATAATTTATTACAAAAATTCTTTAATTTAAATATTAAATTATTTTTTTTATAATTTGTTTTTTATTAAATATTTTAAAGATTTTTCGAAGTTTTTTTTTAAAATTGCTAAAGTTTATAAATATTATACAAAAAAATTTGCTATTATTCTTTAGATATTTTTGTAAATTTAATTTAATTTAAGTTAATACTAAACTATTTCTTTAAAAAATATTAATTCAAAAATTGTTTTTTAATTTGCTAAAATAGAATAAAAAATAAAATAGATATTTATTTATATAAGTTAGTTTTTTAGATTAATATAATTTTTATAATAGATATTAAATTTGTTAATTTTAATCTTATTGTTTTTTATAATTAATTGTTGATATAATATTAATAAACTAGTACTTAAAATAAAGATATATTAATTTAATATAAATATTCTTAGAATATTTAAAATATTATATTAATACTTTTTACAAAAATATTAGAAAAAATTATATAGTCGAAAAAATTTGTAGATATTTTTACATAATATAAGCAATTATTTAATAATAAGAATGTGCAATCTAAATAATTGTAACAATAAATTAAAACTTAAGATAAATTAAATTTAATTTATAAGAAAGTTGTATTCTAATTTCTATATACTAAGAAAATATTAATTATTTGTCTTACTTATTTATTAAATATAGAAATAATTACTTGCAATATTTGTTTATTAAGTATATTAAATATTATACTTAGAATATTTGTTTATTAAGTATATTAAATATTATACTTAGAATATTTGCTTCTTAAGTATATTAAATATAATAATAGATTTATCTTTAAATATAGAATTTAAATTACTAATATAACTTAGATAAGCTTATAATAATATAATATATATTAAAAATTTACTTTTATTTGTTAAATAATATTTAATATATATTAAATATTAATTAAAGCTTAATATTATTTTGTTAAAATTTGCAAATAGAAAAAGAGAAAAAAATTACAATTTTAGATTAAATAGTTTTTACTCTTTAATTATTCTTTAAATCTTTATTCTTTAATCTTAAATATATTATAAATAATATTTAATATCTTAGTACTTATAATACTTATATTTATTTCTTATTTATAATTAGATTGATTGTTAAATCGAGTTTCGATTCCAACTATTAAAATTAACTCGATTCAACAATTTTAATATTAGAAATCGACTCGAAATTTAATTCGATTTCTATTATTTTAGAATTAAATCGACTTGATCTAACTCGATTCTCGATTCTAATATTAGGAATCAAAGCAAATCGTCAAGAATATTAAGAATTCTAAAAATAGTATAAAATTAGTTTTTCTTAATTATTTTCTAGATAATGTATAATAGTAATATATAATATAAAAATAATCTACTATATTTATTAATTAAATTAAATAGATTAATTATTTCTATTAAATTATTAATTAATTGTTACTAAATAATTATTACTAAAAATAATTAATTATTACTAAAAATAATTAAATTTACTAAAATTAGTAGTCTTAACAATTTGAGTCGATTTTTTCGAGTTGGATTTCGATTTTAACTCTAGGAATTAATTTAAATTGTCGATTCTAATATTAGAAATTAAATTGACTTTTCGATTTTAACTTTTAGAATTAACTCGACTTAATTTGAGTCGAGTACTTAACTTAAACTTGATAATTCGATTCAATGCAATTAATCTATTTATAATTAGTTTTATATAATTAGTATTTTTGTTAATTAACTATATATTAATTATTATAGCTTTAATTCTAATATTTATCTTTTATTCTATATATTAGATAGACTAATTGCATCGAGTCAATTAATCGAGTTCGAGTTAATTAATTGATTCGAATTTTAGCAATTCGAATTAATTCGACTCGAAAGTCTTGGCAAGTTAATTTCTAAAGTTGAAATCGAAAATCAAGTTAAATCAAATCGATTTCTAGAATTAAAATCGAAATTCGATCTAAAAAACTCGATTCGAATTGTTAAGACTATTTAAATAATTATATAATTTATTTATAGTTAATATATAGTTAATATATAGTTAATATATAGTTAATAAATATTTAATAATATTTAATAATTTAAATTATAATAAGATAATATATTATAGTAATATATTACTACTTTTTAAAAAGAAAAAAATTATATTATATTTATAGATTCTATGGAGTTTATAGATACAAATAATATATTTTATTAATAAATTGTATCTATAAAATCTATAGAATCTATAGATATAAATATTATATTTTATTAATATATTATATTTATAAGATCTATAGAGTCTATAGATGCAAATAATATATTTTATTAATATAAAAAAATCTAAAATTAGTAACTCTTGATATAATAATATTATTTTCGATTTCTTAGCAATTCGATTCGATTTCTAATATTGGAATCGAATATCGACTTAAGTCGAATTAAATCGATTTCAAAATAATAGAAATCGACTTAAGTTTCGAATTAATTTCTAGAGTTAAAATTATTAGATTAGATTGATTTCTAAAGTTGAAATCGAAATTCGATCTAACAATTGGTCTAATATTAGATCTAATATAGATTTAAGTTCTATTTAATTATATTATTTAAATATTTCTTTTAATAATAATTTTAAATCTAGTTTCTAACAATAGAATAATATATGTAGAGTATTTATTTATTATTATATTATTGCTAGTATTTATAATAAATAGTTAATAGTAATAGTAATAATAATTAAATATATCTAATTTAAGAAAAGTTTATACTAGATAGATTGCGCAATATAATAATACAAAGATAACAATATATTTAATTTATTAGATATTAGAAACGTGTATACTAGAAAGCATCTTGTTTTAAAACAACTTGATCGAATATAATTTAAGAAGTTTTTGGAGAAACTACTTGCAAGATCGATAAAGAGCAAGACAATTCTAATAAGTATATTAGCTAGATCTTGTATTAGAGTTATCTTATTCGGATAAGCTTTGGTTACGATCTACTGTCTTATTCACTAGCTCGGTTGTATCTGTCATGGAGGGATGCGGTAAAATTTATATACACTACTAGGGATTTCTTCTTCGTTTACAAGGATAATCCGAGGGTGTTTCGGGCCCTGATCAATATACGAAGGCAGCACCGAGTAGATATGGAAGTTCTCTGGAGATCAAAACCGCAGGACGCTTGGCCAGAGCGCTTGCCAGCAATCTTGCCCCTACCTACCAAGAGCCAATGGTGGCTGTTGGAGATATAGAGCTATGGAAGAGGCGTTGGTCCATCCTTAAAAAACGAGGGTCGAGAGTCTCTTAGTTAGTTCATCCACGAACTTACTACGAAGGTTGTCAAACTAGTGAAATCAGCAAACAGTCGTACTATCATGCATTTGTAAAGCTGCATTTCAAAGGGAATTGGCCAGAAGACCCGGAGAGGAGTGATGGTAGAACTTGTGAAAGAAATGAGGGCAATATGTTTTACACCTTGTAATTGGAATCCAAGAGAGTTTGTCGGTACGTTCTTTACAGACAACCCTCTGGTGGAGGTAACTCCTTCCTGTGTGGACCCCCCGTAGCAAGGGGCTCATGTTGACGGATAAGCCATTTTTGGACCAGAATTATTAAAAGTATGTCGTGTACGCTACTGCCTTTCCTTCTCTCTGAAAATATTCTCAATCGGGGCTTGGGCCATCCATTAGCTCGCCTGCCTTAGATATTTTGACCCTCTTCCCGTCGGTCAATAAGATAGAGAGCTTTTGTCTACAGACCCTGGCAGTAGACTGCGAAAGAAAGGTCAAAGCCTATAAATTTTGCTCAGAGTTCTCCAGCACGATACCCAAGTTCTTAAACTGCTCCCTGGTCGCCATCCCCAACGAACAGCGACCTTCCCAGACAATCTTCTTCAGCTCCGGTAGCTTTTCTTCCCTTTCCTCCACAAAACCATTCCACAGCTTCTTCGCATGCTCACTTTTCATCTCTGGCCCTAACTTCAAAACTCTCACGGAAGCCGGTAGCACATCAACAACCCGTGCGACTTCTTCGTGGCAGAAACCCTCATCCAGAGCCCCATCAAATTGCGAGTCCGGGATGGGCTTCTGGAACACCTTGTCATCGACGCGGATGACATGCAGCTTCTGGAAGCATTTGAGCGAGCCGATCCACTGCTCGTCTTCATCATCGCCATAAAGGGAATCTTGATCGGCTGTCAGGTCTAGTTGCTGTAGGCTGTGGCTAGCATGCCCTCGCAATGCATTCATTATCCCAGTAACTTCGTATCGCCCAGGACCGACTATGCTCCCTGCATGGTGATAAGTGAATCTCTCCAGGCTCTCGATCCTTTCAAGTAGACTAGTAAAAGCAGAACTACTAATAGCACTGTTGACAATCTTGATCTCTTCGATTCGAGATTTTGCATCCCATGGTTCACCATCGTACGTAAAATCTTCCCCATCTATCATATCTCCATACAGTGAGCGCATAGCTGGAAGAGCGGCGAAGGGAGCATAAAGTGTGAAGTCTTCGCCCATTTCAGTATCAGTCCTATCCACAGCACACTCAGTCAATTTGGTGAGTGCTTTGCCGTGGCCTTCAGAGGTAGAATCTTGATTCGCGATTGCAATGGCAGTAACGAGCTCTGTGAACCGCTGTATTCGATACGACACGTCTGAGATTGTTATGGATTGTAAATTCGGTAACAAAGACACTATGATGCCGATGAAAGCGTTTACACTTAGACGCTCAACATGGCTAAGTAAGATGCACCAAGTTTCGCGACGATCTGACGCAATAAAAGGACAGTCAAGGACCAATTGGGATATTTCAGAGCGACGGACATTGAGTATGCGGAGTACCTCGTCTTTTAATACTTCCTGCTTCTCATCTTCATCATTATCAGGGTCCCGCGAGTGGGTTGGCTCCAATTGTAGTTGGGTAGGATAATAAGCCAGCTCAATCGGAGACTCAAGCAAACGGTCGAGGAACACCAATGGATGAATCTGGTTTCCGATGCGTTGCTTCCATATGTCGTTTGCATCATAGTCGTCCGTGCCAAAGCAAAGGACGGAGTACTGCGACTTCAAACTCGCATGTCTTCGAAGTGCGGCGCAAGAGACATGATGAAGAGTCTTGCAAGTCAACGCGAAAGATACTATGGTTGAGAGATGTATGTAGCTGATAATACGAAGCGTGATTTC
>JAABUL010007773.1_pt1 | contig 11311 bp, 1 predicted proteins | sample 5559151 | NCBI WGS metagenome assembly JAABUL01 (sample SAMN10711876, study PRJNA513368) | rock metagenome | isolation source: Antarctica rocks | place: Antarctica: Victoria Land, Pudding Butte sud | reverse complement strand
ATATTTAATTTTGAACTTCTATTTTTGTTTACAAATATTTGCACTATTTGTATCTTATCTATATCTACAATATAGTTAACAAAAAATCAATTTCGAAAAGCAAAGTCAAGTTTAACTCTAGCAAAAATCGCAAGTTATTTAAGAAACTCTCGATAAATAAAGATTAATTAGATATTAATACTGTTTTTTGTTACAATTATTATTCTATAAATTCTCTATTAGATTAAAATAATTTCGAAAACAATTTAGAGCTCGACAAATACTTTGATTTATTTAAATACAATATACTTGAATTTTTGTTATTTGTTCGATTCAATTCTTACGAAACTATAATCGATAGACTAACTAAATCAAATTTGTTTAACAATATAGATTTGTTAGATATATTAATTCGATCTTTAATATATTAGTTGCTAGATAGTAGTTTTGTTCAATTTTGTAACAAATATATTAAAAAAAAAAAAAAAAAAAAATTAAGTCGATGTCGCACTCTAGTTGATTAACTCAACAATTTTAACAAAAATCAACAAGAAACGTCTTAATCTCTTTGAGAAACAATTAAAAATAATATAGAAAAATAGTTTCGACTATTTTATAAAAATAATATTATTATTGTCGAATTTCGAATCGATAAAAAATCAATTTCGACTCTATCTATTAGCTAAAAATTCAAATTAACTCTTTGCAAACTTATTTGAATTAAACGAAATTAACAATAAATATTTGTAACAAAACAATATATTGTTTTCGACAAAAACGCAACAACACTTTAGCTTAATACAATTTGTTCAAAACTATTATATATTAATTAAAACAAAAGTTTTTTTTCTCTCGAAATAAAAAAACTGTATCTATCGAATCTATTTACGTAATTTACAACTTTAATAGCAATAGCAAACGTAACTACTTTTATAGATCTAGTTTATAAGCAAAAGATCGACTTAACAATATTTATTTTGTTTGTAATCTTAAATCGAAGCTACAGAATATAGAAAACAATAGATATTTTTTCGATTTTTCTGTTTTTATTAAAGATTTCGAAAAGTTTAAACAATAGATTACTGTATTAATTTCTAAATTTAGCAGTATTTCTCGATATTTTGTTTTCGAGAAAGTCAAATTTAGTTTTGTTGTTGTCAAGATTATCGATAATATTTTTAGAGAAATCAAATATTGTTTGTTCGATAAATTTGTCAATTCTTATCTAACAATAGATAATTTGTTTGAAAATCTAAGTATTTAATAAAACAATTTAGACAAGAAACAATATAATTTTGTTAAAATTATATTGTTCGAATTTGTTATAAAAAATATCGAAATCTTCAATTAATATATTAATCGCTTTATATCTACGATAGTTGAAGTCTCTATATTAGAAGTCGATAAAATATATTGATTTAACAAAAATTTGAGCTATAGATTTTAAAGTCGCTATATTATTTTAACAAACTATATTATTTTAAATCAATTTATTAAATTAATTTGTAAAATCGATCTAAAATTTTAGCAAATAAAAAAATCTTGTTCGATTACTATTCGAATTTCTATCTATATACAAGTTATCGATAATATCAACAAATACAATAATTGTATCGATATTTTCAAACTCTCTAAATATATTAATACAAATGCTCGCGATATCAATAGCTTTAGTATACGTATCTCTACTCGCAACTGAAAACAAAATATAGAAGTATAGTTTTAAGCTCTTAAAAACAAAATCAAATCTTTTAATCTTTGTTGAAAATATCTCAAATCAAAATATAGATTGCACTATAGAAATATCTTTTGCAAAAACAAATTAGCTAAAATTAAAGATAAAATTTTTGTTAAATTTAAAACTTATAATATTAGCAACTTCGAGTTGACAATATTTAGAGAAGATAGTTTCTCTAATATTTCAAATAACAATTTAGATAATTCTAGCAAATTAAAAAACTAGATATTTTCGACAAGAATTGCAATTCGAAATAGAAGCTAACACTTATACAAAAAACAATAAAAAAACTTAAAACTATATTTAATTTACAAAATAAGATTTTGCTTGTCGAAATCGAGTTTAGTTCTAGTACTATCGACAACAAGTTGCTCAATAGCTAGCAACTAGATTTTTATATCAAAATTTGTTCAAATTAAATTTATTTGCTTTTCGATAAACACTATATCAAAACAATACTATTTATTAATATTGAAGTTTTCAATAGAATCTTTATAAATAAAAAGTTTGTTAAGTTTTATAAATTTTCTACTATATTGTTTCGAAATTCTATTAAATTGTATCTAGTTAATAATAAATTTGTCTCTAATATTATTTATGTTGCTTAAGTTATTGTCAATTTTAGCAAATATATTGATATTTTATAATATTTAATAATTGAACTAGAACAATTTGCAATTATTCTTGATATACTTTGAATTAAGAAACATAATATACAAATTAAAAACAATATATAATCTCTCGAGTTTAATTTCGATTATTGTATAAAGTATTGTTTGTTAGATTAATAGTTGTTAGAGATCTTTAGCAATTAACACAAATAGTCGAAATATTTGTTTTCGAATTTTTTTTATAAAATCGATATTTATCAAATAAGTGTCTTTGCATTCTTAAAGCTTGTTAACAAAAAAAACTACAAGATAGTTGTTATATTGTTTGAGCATTTTGTTATACTAGATTAATTAAAAAAAAACAATAGATATTTAGCTTGCACTATAGATAGCAATATTACAATAAATGTTGCAACTATTATTTTCGATAACTACAATAAATTTTATACAAAACTCAAGCGAGATTCTTCTAGTTTGAAACAACTAGAGAAATAGATATATTCGAAATTTAGATATTGAATTAAATCTTTTAATTTATAGAAAGCTAACAAGCTGCTATCGAATAGAAATATTAATTATATTATTAATTTTGTTTTAGAAACAATTTTTTCGATCAAGAAAGTCTATAGTGTTTCTTGTTAAGAAAAAAAGATTATTAGAGTCTATCTAAATAATATAAAAAGCAAAAATCAAATTCGCAATAGCATTTTATAGTATATTGTTTTTATTCTTATAGTTAAGAAGTCTAATAGAGATTTGCGCGTCTATATAAACTATAGAAATCTTAATATTCTAATAGTTAAAAACTGCAATACTCTACTATTAATTCGAGAAATTTTGCAACAATTATGCAAAATCAAGTACTATAGCAAATTCGATATTATTGTTGTTTTTAACAAGATTCGAATACGTTTTAATAACAAATACAAAATAGTCTTTATTATTTGTTACAATTTGTTTAAATATATTGTAATATCTTTTAAGTTATATAATATTTCGACTATATTTTAGTCTTTTATTAATAAGATTTTTAGTTTTTATCTAAACAATTTCTGCACTATCTATATAAATAATATTTTAGTCTACAATAATATCGAGACAAAATATAAAAACTATATAAACAAAGTTTTTGCTAAACTTTATAACACAGATTTTTATCTAAATATTAACAAATTTTTTTTTTTTGTCAAACAAGTTAAATATCTGAATCTAATTATTATTATCGAAGAAATTCGAATAGATCTCGAGAAAATCAAATATATTCTCGAGTAAAAAACTTCTATCTATATATACAATATATAGATCTTTTTAGACTTTGTCAACTTCTATTGACAATTTATTTATAACTATTCGAATCTAGTTAAATTTTTGTTAGCACTTAGTAAGCTCGAAAACAAAATTTTTAGTTTTCTATAACAATTTGACAGTTTCGAAAATCTTATATTTAAGATTCTCAAACAAATCTTTATCGATTAGTCTATTTTGTACTATTTCGATTTCAATTTAAAAATTTGAATCGAAAACAATATTTTCGATTTAATAATTGCTATTGTATTGTTTTAGATAGATTCGAATAAATTGTTTTATTCGATAATCTATATATTTAAAACTATATTGTTCGTAGAGTGCAACTACAAAATCTATAACAAAAAATTATTGATTATTGTTTGCGCTTTCGAAAAGTAGTACTTAGAGTATACTAATATATTTGTTGAACAATCTATTAAAATTATTATCGATTATTGCAATCTAAAGTATTTTATAACTATTAAGCAACTCAATTGTTGTTAAGCTTGCTAAGTCGAGTTTCTATTCAAATTTAATTTCAAAATTATCTATCAATTAAATATACTAGACACGAAATCAAATAGTTTGATTAAACAATTGCAAAATCTATTTTCTAACAACAATAATTTTTGCAATTAGTTTTAACGACAAACAATTTTTAAGCAATATAATTTGAAACTAGATATAGTTAAAGCTATTGTATTAATTTTGCTACTATTAAATATTATCTACAATTTAGTAACAAAATTGATTTGTCTATTTCGAGACTTTATTGAGTCTAAACTAATTGCTAACAAAAGAATCGCAAAAGTTTGCAAAAAGTTTACTTAAATCTTGCTAATAATTAACAAAAATATAGAATTATTTATATTTCTATTGTTTGCAATATTTGTACTACTTTAACAAAACAAATTTTGCTTTACTAGATTTCTACTTTTAGTTTCTCTATTTGCTATTGTTGTATTTACAATTTCTTAGTCTACAATTTTATTGTTTTTAGCTATTAATTTTTTTTTTTTTTTAGATATATTTGTTTTGTCTACAACTTAGCTATCTATATTTGCAATTTTTTTTACAACTCAATTTTTGTTTGCTATTGCAATTAATTTAACAAAAAAAAAGAAATCTAAAATAGAATTCAATTCCGAAGTTCTTGTTCGACAAATATTGAAAATATATTTGTATAACAAAAAGATAAAACAAATTATTCAAACTAAAAAAATTGATAAATAAAAGATTTTAGCTATTTTTCGCAAAACAATTAAGCTAGAACTTGAAAACTATACAATAGTTAAATATTTAACAATTAATATTAAATATTTGTTTGTTCGAAACAAAATATATATATTCTAAAACACAAATAATATTCTTCGAGTCGAAACAATTAGATTTTAGTATAAATTGTTAAATGTCAAATATTTAAATCGAACAACTACTTTCGAGAAAGTACAATATTACTACTATTAACTTATATTGTATTTAGATGTCAAAAAATATATTAGAAATTGTTCGATTTGCAAATATATTAAATTATATTGCAAATATAGATATAATCTATTGAAGTCTTTGTCTATTTTAGATTGTTATTAATAAAATATATTTTGCAACTTTATTATCTCTTTGCTGCTATATTGCTATAAAGAAAAGATCTTTTAGTATATTTTAATAATAGTTGATAGACTATTCAAAAGTAAGAAGTTTATACTTATAGACTTTTTAAAAATCAAAATTGTTGTTTAGATTTTTATCGATTTTGTTTGATATATCGAGAACTTTTTAGTTACTATTGTTTTCGATAGAAACACTCAATTTATTGTTTATTTCTAACAATATTTTTGCAAAAAATTAGAAATCAAATCTAAATTGTCAATTGTATTCTATTTAGAAATCGACAGTTAAATCGAAAATATCAATATTGCTCTTAAACAATATCTTCGAACATACGTGCAATACAATTAAAATAATTAAATTAGTTATCTTGCTATTGCCAAATTTGTCGCAAACAATTATATTAGCAAGTCTACTAACTTATTATTTTTCTTTGCTATTAAAAACTATTTGTTACAATTAGATCTAAAACTATCTATAGTTTTTTTTGACAATATTATATTCGAAGCTTGTCGCAATATAAAGAATATCGACAAGATTATTAAAAAGATCAAGATTTTGCAAAACTTTCTTTGTTAAAAGTTTATTTAAATTTAAATTAAACAAATAGAATTTGCTAATTGCAAATACGCTACAATCTCGAAATTCAAGATCGATAATTAAATTATACTTAATATTCGAAATATTAAAATAACTCGACTATACAAGTTTCTAGAGTATAAGAATGCAAATCTTTATAAAATTATTTAAACAATTAACAATTATATCTACAAACTAGAACTATTCGAGTCAATAAAAATTTATTTAGTATTCTATTTATAGTTTTTGTATCTTGACAAAAACAAATTTTTGTTAGATTAACAAATTAAACTTTTGTTGTTTGTCAATATTGTTAACAATATTGACAACAATTTCGAATACTATGTTAAAAATATTGGGATATTACAATACAATATATATAAAAATAACAATAACGTAGATCTAAATCTAATTGCTACTAATTATAGACGCAAAATACTATAGTATTAAATTCTCTTTATAGACTATATAGACTACAACAATAGATCTAAATAGTTGAATTACTTTATAGTTGACAATTGCTTTGACTTTGTTGTTAACTTTTACTATTAATATTTTGACATAGCAAAATCTTATTAAATATTTAAGACGTCTTTTGATTAAAAATCTAATAAGTAGAATAGTTTGCATCTATATATTTCTGTATTCTATTGTTATTGTTGTCTAAATGTTGCTCAATATATATTTATAGTTCTTGTTGTTACATCTACAATCGATTTCGAAAACGTATTGTCAATATATTACTATTGTCGAAAGTTATCTACTATATATTTGCAATCGAAATCAAATTCAATATACTATTTTGTTTTCTATTGTATTTAACAAGAATTTCGAAAACGCATTATTGATGTATTACTATTGCTAGAAGTTAGTCGATATACATTTGCAATTCTTGCTGTTGTCTCTATAGTGTTTTTGCTAGATATTTTATAGTTGTTTTTTCTAAAAATTCTTCGAATCAAAATTGACTTAGCATTTCTAAATATATGCACGATTGCGTATAAATTGCTATTAAAACACTTTTATGTTATTTTCTCTCTTTGTGTAACAAATTTAGACAAACATGTTCGAACATAGTTAAAATTTGACAAATTTCGATTTTTCGATATCGCTATTTCTCTTGTTGTCGCCAATTTTTCTCTCAGATTATATAATTAATCGATTTTCTAAATTTTCTTAGATATAATTGATTTTTCGACTTTCGCGTTATATAATTTGAATCTTCTTTTTAAAGTTAGAATTAGTAATCTTTTGTACTTTTTTAATTTTTTTACATTTAATATTTTTTTAAAAATTAATCATTTCTCTCTCTTCTCTTGATCTTGTTGTAGTTCGACAAATTGCTCGAAACTCGATTTTTATTGTTCGACAATTGCTTAATATTTAATTTCAAGTATTAGATTGTATTCGACAAACGTATTCGATACTAATCAAAGATAGTTAAAAATTAACTAGAATATTATTTGTAGCATATATATTTTTTGTTTTGTATATTATTGTTTTTTGTATATTTTGTTTTAAAATTTTTAATTATTTTTTCTATTCGACAAATTTATTCTTTTGTTTGATATATATCGAAAACTTCAATTTTAATTGTCGAGTAGTATTTAATATATATTCGATATTAATCGAAGCTTGTATTTAACAAGCATTCGAAATCAACTAAAGTTAATTAAAAACGCTAATTGAAAAATTCGATATTGTTTTGTCGAAACTTGCGAATAGAAAAGAAAAATAGTATTACAGTTTTAGACTAGATAGATTTTGTTTTTCGATTATTTTTCGAATTTTTGTTTTCTAGTCTTGAATATATTACGAATAATATCTAGCGTCTTGATATCTATAGTATTTATATCTATTTTCTGTACATAGTTAGTTCTGCATAGCTAGTATTCTTGTCAATCAACTATATACTAGCTATCAAAGCTCTAACCCTGACATTTACAAATAATTTAAATTTTTTAATTAAAATATTGTCTAATATTTAGAGAAAATAGAATTTTTTGTTATACAGATTAAGAGTAAAATTAAAATTAATATAAACAAAAATTTAAATTTTTTATTTGATAACAAAAAATATTGTAACAAGATAACAAATAATAATAAAGAAGAATTCTAAATAGATTGTTTGCGCTTAATTTCGATATATATATATATATGTTGTTTATAAAATATAATACGTTATAATAATATATTTTTAACAATTGTCAATAATAGTTTTTCTAATATACTACATTTAAACTTATACTACTAAAAATTATATAGCAACTGTAGATAAATATCTTTTTTTTATTTGCAAAAAGAGTTGTATAAACTTATTGTTACAAAAAAAATTTAACAAATATTAATATAGTACTTCTAAACTTCTGTATCTCTATAATATTGCTAAAAACTTTTAAACAATATTTATTTGTATCTAGCAAATATATACTAAAAGTTGCAATTGCAAAATAAGTACTTATTTTTATATATTCTTTTAGCTAACGTATATTTATTATTTTTACTACTATTACTATTGTTTGTTATTATAATAGTAGCTAAATATTTTTTGTTCTTATTGTTTAATTCTTTAAAGACAAGTTTTAAAATCTCTTTATTTATTTCAAAATATTAGAAAATTGTTATTGTTGTTATTTTTCTATTTGCAAATATTTTTGTCTTCTTTTCTGCATCGATATTCTTGTTTATTATTTTTTTAATTTCTATTAAATTATCTCTAAAGTTTAGACAATTGTTATTGCTTTCTAATAATTTTATCAAATTATTAAAATAAGTTGTAAAAAACTATATACAATATCTATAGTTTACAAATAACTGTACAAAACTTATATTAGACAGAAATATTAATAATATATTTAAATCTAAGATTATAGATAAGATTTATATAATTGTCAATATTTTGTTTGTTGTTTGTCGATTGTATATTTTTCTATTTTTAATTTTTGTTTTTGTTTTCGATTTTATCTCTTTTTTGCAATCGATGTCAAAGATAGAGAGAAAAAATATAAAACTAAAAATTAAGATAAAAAATTTAAAAAAACAGTTGCAAAAGACAAAAAGAAAGAAAGGAAAAATTTAAAAAAGAATTAAAAAATTAAAGAAAGAGCTAAAGCAATAAAAGAAGATAGAAATATTGTTGTTAGAAAATATATTTAATTAGATTAATTTTCTATATTCTCTATTTAAAACAAACATATAGCTTATTCCGAATACAGATTTCCTATCCGGGACGAGCTTATCTCGGGTAGAAATTCCTATTTGGAGTAAACTCTGTCTATGCTTAGTCTATACTCAATATAGAACGTACTAAATAAAGCAAAGATTATAAGTTTGAAAAAACATATTTATTGCAAGTTGTATATATCAAATATATACTAGATCTATAATCTTGTTATTTTAGAATTTATTTTAAGTAGAAAATCTATATTCGAAATAAGCTTTGTTTATATCAAGTTTATATTTTACGTATATTGTATTAAATTAAGCAAAAAAATTTAAAATTTAAAAATATATTAAAAAGAAGATATATATATCTAGTATATATTAAATATAGAAATTAATTATCTTAATATATTAACTAATTATAATTTTGTTCGATTTCTAAAACTTAGAATAAGCTAGATATATACTTAATATAGTTTATAATTGTTAAAAAAAAACTATTATCTTAATTTTAAATATATAATTTCGACGTATTTATACAAAATACAATTTAAATATAGATTTAATATTGTTGTAGTATATATTAAAAATAAATAAAATTGCGCAAATTACACGTTAAGTTTCTAGCGTATTTTGTAAAATTAAAATACAATTGTTGCATCTTCTATTTTTATCTTTTCTAATTATCTATATTATTGTAATATATACTTCTAATTTTATTAATAGATTTATAGTATAAATCTAGTATATTCTTTAATTTTATTGCTTCTATTATTTTAGTATATATTTAGTATAAGTATTGTCGCAATTTAGTTTGCTAATATTAAAGTATATTATAACAATTCTAATATAATAAATGCGCAAAATTTATTTTCTTTAAAATACTATTATAGTAAATATAGTATATACAATACTTTTGTCTAGCATATATTAATTATATATTTAAGAATTTTTTTTTAATTTAAATTCTAATTTTGTAATTAAATATAAGTGTTCAATTATAATATAATTCTATATTAGATATATACTAAATCTATATTTAATATATATAGAATTTAACTAAATAGATAGCAAATCTAATAAAAAGATATTTTTTATTGCAATTTAGCTTATACTAAATATTAGCAATATCTATTATTAAATTTTCGAAAAATAATAGATAATCTATATATAAATTTAATCTAAATTTAGTATATATTAAATATTATTAGTTGCGTTAAATTCTAGAACTTAAATTGTTTTTTTTAATACAAATATATAAGTTGTATAAATTTAGTTGCAACTCTATATATACTAAATATTAGCAAATATAATTGTACAATAGTATTAACTAATTAAATATATAGAATAACTTTTATTGCTTTTAATTGTCAATTATTTATATATATAGTTGTAGTTTTATTTATACTTAATATATATTAAATTAAGATTAAAATCAAATTATATTATTATTAAAAAAAATATTATACTAAAGCAAATAAACAAATATTTTAATTAATTATATATAATATATATACTAAATATATATAATTGCAAATTTAAATATAGAAAATATTTCTTCAAATATATATTATCTCGAAAAAAAAAAAAAAAAATTTATATTTAATATATATTTAGTTTATACTAATCTAATATTGTAAAGTTTTGAATTAGATTTAAAAAATAACAAAATACAAATTATTTTACAAAATTAAAATATAATTTTTATATATTTTGTTTAAACTAAACTTATATTTTGTATAGATACAAATATATAATTAATACAATTATCTATTAATATACAAACAATATAAAATATATTATATAAGCTAAATTAATATTAAATATATACTAAGTTTATATAGAACAATTGTTATAATTAAAAATTTGCAATTGTTTTCGATATATATTTCTATTGCAAAATAAGTTTATTTTATACTTGTTATATACTTAATCTATCTTTTATTTTCTCTATTTTTATACTATATATACAAATACTTATTTTGTAATTTAAAATTTCGACAATATATTAATTATATATAGACTTAACTAATATTAAATCTATATTAATACAATTTTTAGAATTACTAATTAATTATTGTTTGTTATTTTTTTGCAAATATTTGTTTCTTAACTTAAAAAATATTTGCAAAAAATATATTTTTAGCTTAGTTTTAAAATATACTAAGTTTACGCTAATTTATTTTTAGCATTATATTAGTATTTTAATTAAAAATTTTTTTTTGTATATTTTATTATATTAATTTGTATTTAGTATATATTTAAATTATATATAGATTAATATATCTATTATAGATATTAAATTTTCGAGTAGATTATTTAATTATATTCTAGATTTAATTTATAC
>JAABUL010007772.1_pt1 | contig 11313 bp, 5 predicted proteins | sample 5559151 | NCBI WGS metagenome assembly JAABUL01 (sample SAMN10711876, study PRJNA513368) | rock metagenome | isolation source: Antarctica rocks | place: Antarctica: Victoria Land, Pudding Butte sud | reverse complement strand
CAAAAGCAATCTTATCTTAATCTCGCTTCTTTCAAGACGTCGATTAGATTATTTTGCATTATTAATATTGTAAAAACAAGCTATTATATTCGATCTCTTTTTGCTAATATAGCAATTCTAAACTATGATTCAATCTACTTGTCTATTAGTATCTCAAAAACGTTTCGCTACTTTTATTTTTTTAGCTTCGTTGTTAAATTTGCTATCTTTCTCTTTTTGTTCTTAATCTTTTTCTTCAATTCTTTGATTTTTTTTCTCAAATTAGCTCTCTCTTTCTTATTGTCAATATAAGACAAGACTAAAGTAACAAACGCAACGCAACAAAAAAAAAAAAAAAAAAAAGTTGCGTCAAATAAGATGCGTCAACAATATTGTTTGCTTTAATTTGAGTTTCGACGTCAAAGATATCTAATAATCTAATAATATATACAATTAATTGTGTATTTTTGCAAAAGACTTCAAGATATTTGTGCATGCAAAAGTTTTTTGCGTTAAAGTTTTTCGCGATATAAGTTTTTTGCGATGCAAGTCTTTTGTAGTGCAAGTCTTTCGCAATAAAAGCTTTTTACAACTTATCTTATTAAGCTCGAAATAGACGCAAGAGATATAGAAGAACGTCAAAGCTATTTAAAGCTCTTAGTAAGAGTAGAAGAAATATAAATATAAAATAAGAAGATTCTATTAACAAAAGAAAGATAAGCGAATATAATAAGTTCTAATTTTTAACGTTTCGATATATAGATTTCTAGTATCTAAAGAAAGTTAAGAGAGCTTAAGAAAGAACGTTTAAATGCTATAACTAGAGATTTTGGTGCAATATAAATATTGTATAAATATGTCGTTTCAATTAAACTTGTTATATATAAGAAATACTTTAAATTATCTATAGATTAAGAGAGTAAAATAGACAAATAATACAATAAAACTTTTTAATAACTTTTTATTTAAAATTGATAAATTTATTTGCATTATTTATTGCGATGTCGAGTTTCAACTTATTATCTTTATATTTATTATAGTCTCTTTACTTTTAACATTATAATTTTCTCAATTACTTGTATCTTATCTTTCTAATAACAACTTGCTTCAAGTTCTTTATTATTAAATTAATATAAAAATTCTTGAAGTAAGTAACTTAGAACTTGAGTCTTTTTACTTTAAATCTCAAATATACTAATTTACGTACTAAGTTATCTTAACAATTTAGAGCGCTTTGCAAAAGACTCTTTTATCTTTTGTATTAAAAAATTCTTATTTTTGTTTATTTATTACTTAAATTATTGTGCGAAAGACTTTACTTTTAATTTATAGTAAATACAACAAAAGTCTTTTGCAAAGTCTATAGTACTAATAGTCTTTTGTAGCGCAAATTTATATTTTATATACTCTTAAGTATCTTTAATATAATTTATCAATTAATTGATATTTGTAATCTAGTTATCGCATAACGTTATCTCAAGAAACTACGAAAAACTCTAGATTTTATTAATATTGAAAAAATAAAAGTCTATATAATCGACTTTTATAAGCGCTTTCTTTTTTACTTTATAAAATATATCGAAAAGTAAATCTAATTTGCTTAGAAAGAAACAAACAACAAAAGCATTTTGTATCAACATAAAATAAATATTAATTTAATAGAAGCTTGTCTTATTGCTAGCAAATTATTGAACAACAATAAATTCTCTAAAAACAAATATTTAAGAAGTTGAAATAATTAATAGCAAATAAATTATCTAATTTTGTTGTTCTACAAATTTCGAAAAAACAATACAAAAAGTTCTAAAGATTTTTTCTTTAAAAAAAAATTAATAGATATAATTATTAACGATTAGTTTTAAGCTCTTATTAAGCACGCTAAATACTATTTGACTTTTGTGCGTGCAACTAAAAAATTAATATCGCAAAAAACTAAGTTTTTCAAAAAACAACTTAAATTATTTAATTTGTTCTTTTAAGTTTAGTTTGTTGTTGTATTGTCGAAGTTTAAAATAAATTTATTAAATTGTTTTGCAATTATTTTTAAAATACGTAATTTAAACAAATTTATTACAAATTTATCTTTACTTAAAGATAACTTGTAATTTTCTTAAAAGAATTTCGACGCAATTGTCGATAATACTATAGTAACGTTCGATAACAAAAAGTCTTTTATATTATTTATTATTAAAGACAACAATTTTAACTTAATTGTTAAATTCTTTTAGCAATTTATTAACGCGCAAAAAATGTAATTAAAGTGCAATAATTATAAATTCAATATTAACTATTGTTTTTAAGTATGTTAATTAATTGATATAGCTCTTGTAAAGACGATCGAATAGTTGCAAGTCAAAAAACAAATTAAGTAAATAACACAAGATCTTTATTATATTGTTAATATAAAATCTTAGTCTTAATTTAAAATAGTAGTTATTAAGATAAATTAAAACTATTTTATTTTTTAATTTTTCGACAAAGCTTACGCAATTAAGTTCGACAAATAGTAGCAATTCGTTAACAATAAAAACTATTAAAGAGACAATTTAAAGACAAGCTATTTTTTATTACAAATTATATAGCGCAAATTTGAAACAACTATTTATTAAATTTTAGAAATAGTATTAAGTCAAATTATATATTTTTGACAACTCGTTGCAATCAAAACAATACACAAATTCTTATTAAATCTTATTATCTAAAACTATATTTTGGCAAATGTAATAGATTTTAATAAGACTTAAATTGTCGTAATCTATTTGCTATAAATAAGTTATTTTGTCAAAAACTTCAATTTTGTTAAGAAAGCTCTCTTAATTTATTTTGTATTGCAAGAGACTTCTATTAAAAGAAGTCTTTCGTAGCTATAATTTATTTTAAATCTTTTGCATTGCTAGACAAATAATAAAATCTTTAACGTTGCTAAATGTCGTCGCTATACTAAACTAACATATATGCAAATAAAGAAGCAAAATTTTTTTAATACTATGTAGCACAAATTTTAATCAATAATTCGATCAACTCTAATACTTGTATTTAAGACTTTTATTAGCTAATAAATTAAGCAAATCTATTTAATTGCACTAGATCAATTCGACGTAAAAAAATATTACAAAAATATTCGACAATATAGATCAATAGCGAATAAGTTAACTATTAACAAGTACTTAATTAAGAATTATAAAATCTTCGACAATCGCAAAAAACAAGCGAGTATTATTATTATATTTAGTTTTATTATATAGAGACATTGTTACAAGTCTAAGACTTAACAAAAATAACAAATAAAAAATAGCTAAATTCGTACAATTGCGAATCGAGCATTTGTTAAATTCGATATTAAGTAATTAAACAATTTGTTCTATTGTTTTAATATTAATATTGTTGACAAAACGCAATTCTTAAAGTCTTTAACATCGTATAGCAACTATGCTCTACAATAGCTTTCTACTTCGTTTAATATTTTAGTTACTAGAATTTTAATATTTAACAATTTAAACAATATTAAAGATCTTTTATTGTTTATTAAGCGTATTAATAGCAAATTCTAATAGACTTCTTAGATCTTAAAGAAAATAAGAGTTGAATCAACTATTAATTTGTACTCTTTATTAAACAATTACTTAATTGCTCGATTACATATTATTTTTAGCGTTGTCAATTACTAGATACACAACTTACGATAAAGTAATATTTAAAAAAATTATCGCATTTATTAGATATAAAAGCGATATATAATTTGTCGCATTTATTTATTGATAATTTCTTTCAAAATTAAGAAAGTAATTGATAATTGTCTATTGGAGATTTAAGCTATATTTGTTTATTGCAATTATTTATTAAATAAAAAAATCAAATATTAACAACTTAAGAATGCATTTATTAAAAAGTTGCTTACTTTCGTTCTTAAGAAATCAAAAAAAAAGAAAATTATATTTAGTATAATTCGAAAATTAATTATACTTATATTGTAAAATTAATTGTTAGTAATTAACAAAACAAACAAACTTAAAGTTAATAATATTAAAATAGTCTCTACTAAGAACAATTACTATATAGAATAATTTAATAAATTGCGTTCGACAAAGTTAATACTAGAGATTTAATTAACTATACTAAAGAGAATACTAAAAGAAACGTTAAAGATACAAATACTATTGCGCAATTTTCGTAGTTAAATAAGTATCTTTTGTTGCAAAAAACTTTTATTGCAAAAGATATTGTAAAAGACTTCGACGTATCTTAATACTATATAAAGTCTTTAACAAAGTCGTATTTTAAAGTCTTTAATAGATACTTTATTAATCTTTTATTTTATAGATTGTTTGTAATTAAGAAAAAATAGATGTCTTTTGCTAGTTTTCTAAAATCGCACTTTATATATATATATTTCTTTAACTTGTTAATATTAATACTATTTTTCTCGCTTTGTATTAAACAAAAGTTGAGCAAAAACAAGTTATTTAAATCTTTATAAAAAAATTAATCGCAAAAATAATTTTAGTTTTTGTATATAATTTCGACTTAATTAAATTAAATTTGCAATCTCTATATTAATAAGTATATTTTCTAGAGTTATACTACAATATCTTAATTAAAAATTAATATATTTATCGATTTCGACAAGTAAACAATTTTGCAACAATTATTTATGTTTTCGAATATTATTTGTATAATATTTTCTTAAATGCAAAGTTTTATCGAATTATAAACAAAGTTATTTTAGAGATAATAACTTTATTTAATCGCTCAATATTTGAAAATTTAAAGATCGAAGATTTAAATATAACTATTAATATTAAAGATTAAATTTAACAAAAATCAAAATTAATTTAACTAAAAGATATCGTTTTTGTATCGAATAAAATTTCTAATATACTAAAAGTAGAAACAATTATTAAGAGAATTATATTAAGAGCAAAAAAATAAAAAAATTTAATAGATATAAAAATCGAAGTAAGTGTTTGCTATTGTTGTGCAACATAATAGCTATTAATTCAATTTAATTAATCTTTTAATTTAAGATTGTAAAAGTCTTTTGCGACACATCTATTGCAAACATTATATAAGAAGATATGCATAATATATAATAATAATTGAAACTTTCGACAAAAGTAAATTGAGCGCTAAAGAAAAAGAAAGAATAATTTGAAAAAACTAATCAATTATTATTTGCGATAGTTATATAGGCGAAGTTATTTATAGACGTTAGTATAGAACTTTTGAAAGCTACAATTCAAATTATGTGTCTCAATCTAGCTAAATTAATAAATTAATAACTTTAACGAATTAATGCAATAAAAAGTAATTTCTAGCTATTGTAGTTTTCTTTATAAGATCGACAATTTTGTTTACTTTCTTTGTCTTTATTAATTATTAAAAATCAAAGTTATTATTATAGTATCTCGAATATTACGTTGTTGCTATATTAATGTATTGACAAAACTCACATATATTATAGATAATCTTATTTTTGTTTTTAACACTTCTTAATTCGATAATTACTCGCTTTTTAATATTATTTTACTAGTCGATTTTTCTACAACTTACAATTCTCTCTATTGATTCGATTTTTTTAATAAGATATCTACAATACAAAACAATAAAAAGAAAGCTTGTTTTGCAAAAAAATTAATAGACAATTTAGAGAAAGACTATACAAAGAACTATGCGAAAGACTTTACTTATTAAATATTTAAATCTTCGCACAAATCAAAAGTCTTTTGTAGCAACAATCAAGATACTAGTATAACTAAAAGAGAAGTTTTCAACAATAGCAATTCCAATAATAAAATAATTAAAGAAGAAGTTTTTCGCAATAGTAATAAAGATAGAAGTATAACAAAACGTAATATCGCACAAGATTTAAAAATAATAGAAATTAGCAATAATAAAGAGAATTTAATGCATATTAATAAGAACTTATTAACGAAAATAAAGCAAAAAATACTATTGAAGATAGATATATTATTGAAGATAAAATATAAATTGAAAGTTAAAATTAAAACTAAGTTGTTAAAACTTTTTCTAATAAGTGCAATCTTGTATTTCAAACATTTGCTAATTAGTTTAAAGTAATAATTACAATATTTTTCAAGAAATTCAAAGTTTTATTCTACATTAATATATAAAAAATTTAGAAAACAAAAGCGAAAGCAAAAAGAAATCTTTTACAACGTTCGTCTTTGTTGTAAATTCTTATTTTTGCTTTTTATTATATTATTTGTCTATTAAAATTATCTTATCTATATTGTTGAACAATTCGAAAAAAAAGATTGTAAAGAAACAAGAAAGAAAAAACATTATATTACTATTACTTTATTTGATGTTTGATTTATAATTCGAGAAATCAAATAATTTTCGAGTTAACTATATTAGACTTAAAGAGATTCTTTAAATATTAAAGTTTTTCGCAAAAAATAATACTCTTATTAAAGTTAACAATTTTACATATATTTTTTCAAAAAAGCTTAATATATTAAAGCGTTAAATTCGATAATATATATTTCTTTTGCAATTAATGCGAAAAGCAATTAAGATTATAATAGAGAAATTATTTTCTTTTGTCAAAAAACTAAAGAGTCGACAACAAAAAGAACGAGTTAAACGTTTAACATAACAATACTAATATAAGTTTTTTAATTTTATATAAACAATTCTATTTATTATCAAATTGCAAATTAAGATGCACTTCGATATAGTATATTAAATCGACAAACTTATTAAGCTTTAATATTTAAAATCTTGAAATTCTTCTATTAGATTTATCTCTAAAGATGTCTATTATATCTTAAAGCGCAAAATTATAATTTTTAAAAATATTTTAAAGATTAAATTAAATACAAACTTTACGTATTAATATAATTGCGTTATCTTTATTAACAAAAACTATAAAAGAGAAAGTATCGAATTTAAAAAACAAAATAAAATAATTTTCGAACTTTAAATTGTTATAGACAATATTTATTTTCTTTTGAAGAATTTCGATAAAAATTTTATTGTTAAAAACAACAAACTCTTTATTATTGAGAATTACGAACTCAATATATTTTTTACTTTGATTAACAAGCATTTTTGCGTTTATATCGATAGAGATTTCGATAAAAAGAACAACAATTTTATATCTATTGAAGAGAACTATATTCGACGCGTTTTAAATATAAAATCTTTTACTATTTAATCTATACGTTAACTTTATTAAACTCGAAATAAACTTAAAATAAATTATTATAATTGCGAAAAACTTTTTAAAGTCTTTGGCAAATTTTATTTGTTATTTTTTTATTTTCTTTTTATAGACGATTTTGAGATTTATCGAAATAACTATCGTTTTTTTAAGATATTTTATTTTATGTTTGTCGCTTTGATTTACAAGAAACAATATAAAATAGCAAACGTCTTTACTTTTATATTAGAATTTTACAAAGTTAAAATTAAAAATACAATAAAATTTATCTTCAAGTCTATACAAAATTTAAATAGAGAAATCGATTTTACTATTAATAGAAAAACTATATTTGTTTGCGCTTTTAAAATAATTTTGTTCGACAATATGTTACAATAAACTTATAACAAAGAATTTTCTTACTACTTTGCACAAATAGACTATTAAATTTACTACTATCTTAAAAAGAAATAAAAAGATTTAGAATTTAACGTTGTTAACAATAAAAAATATTATCGAAAAGCTATTAATTAAAAAGAGTACGCAAAAGACTTAATTAATAAAAACAAAACAATCTATTTGCAAAAAATAAAAATCAAGATTGATATCTTAATAATTTAGCGTTTAATTCTTTTATTCGATTTAATATTGTTTTAAACTTACAACGCATTTTATTTTAAATAACAAGAATTAAATAAAATTCTTTAAAGCTTATTAATTATTACAATATTTAACAAAAAGAGAGATCAATTTTATATTAAAATATTTTAGTATTTTCGCTTTTCTTTAAGTTAATCTCGCATACAATCTTTTATATTTTATATTTAATTTTGATTTCTATTAGAGTTCGAACAAACTTCTTTGTTAATTTCTCTTATTTTGCGTTTTTATACTACAAGTATTTGATTTAATATAAACTATATACAAAAGACTTCTAAACTTATATCTAAAAATAATATTAATATGCGCAAAATTATTAAGATCTTTAATACAATAGCGAAAATTAACACGTTAATAAAAAGTTAACAATACATCTATTTAAAAAATCTATATTATATAATAGTAGCAAATCGACAAATATATTAGATTTTTATTTAGTATATTATAGATTTTGCGAAAGATATTGCGAAAGATTTTGAAGAAATTTTTGAAAAAGTTTTTCGCAACAATAATAACAATATAAACGACGCTAACAAAACAAATAAGAAGAATAAAATTTTAAAAAATATACTTTCTAATACTATTAATAGTAAACTTAAGAATTTTAAGAACAATGTTTTACTACTTTAAGAATATGCGCAATTATCGAAGTTTTTCGCAAATACTAAGAAGAAAAGAGATTATAAATTTAAAAATAATAAATTTTAAAAACTTCTCGCATTATTTAATGTGTATGTCAATCTTTACATTGTCAATATAACGCGCGAGTATATTATAATTATAAATATAAACGTTCTAATATATAAGATAAAACATATATAAGTAATATTTAAATAAGTCTATATTGACTAACACGCTTTTTAGATTCTTTAAAACTATAATAGATTACGTAGTATTATCAAATCTTATAAGTTATCTTTTTGCGCATAATATTATAAACTAGTTTATGTGTCTTGATTTTGCTAGATCTTGAGAGATATACTTAAAATTAATAAAGACTTTAATATTGCTTTAGAATTGTTGTTTATTATTAATAAAAAGCTTTCTATTATTAAGCGAGCAAACAATCGACAAGAATATAAACGAAATTTATACAATAGTTTGTAATAATTTATATCGATAAATCTAATTGTTCTTAATCGACTTTAGACTCTTTGACGCGTTTGTTATAGACGCAAAATCGAATCTATTAAGACTTTCGCTTTAGCATTTCTTTATTCAAAAATTACTAAATATCTATATACAAGATTATAATAAACAAGTTGTCAATTTAGACTTCAAACGCTTTAAGTAATACAACAAGATTATCTTTACTAATAAATTAATATTTTAAATGCGTTTTTTATAATTATAGTTAAACTAATACGTATTAGAGATAACAATCGACGCGTATACAATATAAGAAACTATATAATAATTGAAGCTAGAAAGAATCGTTTGAGTTAATGCTTCTCGCATCTATATTATTGTTTAAAGTACGTCTTTGTTATAATAAACATTATATAGTAGATATATAAGAATAAAAATTCTTTGCACAACTCTTTGCACAATCTTGTTTTAAATTTTCTTGTATATTGACAAATTCTTGCACAATATATCTACGAACTTCTCGCTCTTATTTTGAACAACATATATATTATCGACGCTTTTTACAAGCTAGACTAGCAAACAACAAAGAACACAAATTAATATTTGCTAAAATATAATTGAAGTATAGCATATCTATAAGAGACAATATAGCGAAAAACTTCAAACATTATATAAGCAAATAAATAACAAAATTACAAATAATACAAAAGACTTTTGCGACAAATTAGTGTATCTAAGAGAAATTATAAGCATACAACAAGAAAGACTCTCGCAATAATAATAAGAAGTCTTTCGCAACAAGAGTTCAACAACAATAATACTTATAGTTGTTAACTAAAATTATTAAATACGATTTTATTTTTTAATTGTTGCACAACTAGTTTCTTATCTATTAATCTAATCTCTAGTTGTTAATTGTTGCTCAATTGATTTTCTATCTATTAATCTAATCTTTAGCTATTAATCGTTGCAAAACCTTCTACGATTTTGTAGCAATTAATAATTGTTAGTGCATTCAACAATTGTTTAATCAATAGTTAAATTGTTATTCAACTATTAATTTATCGCTTTTTAACAAACTAAAATCAAGTACCTTTCAAAAAATCTAAACGCAATCGTAGTTTAATTGTAGTTCAATAATAATTTAATTGTGATTTAATCGTAATTTAATTGTGGTTCAATTGTCCAAAAATCACAATTACGAAGGAAAAACAATAGAATTATCGTTGTTTAATCGATATTTAACTAGAGAACGACTACGTTTTTATTGTTGTTCTATTGTAGTATAACTAGCGTCAAATCGTCGAAATATTCGAAGATCTAGCTATATAGTAGTTATTGTATTTTTGCTAATTGCTAATAGAGCAATAGCAACAATAAAGAGTACAATAAATAGTTTTAAATCTAAAAAATAAAAATCGAAATCTTTAATTGCTCGAGTTTGCTAAATATTAATAAAAAAGTTATAACTAATAATTTTTTAAACAATATTAATATTTTTTAATTAAATATAGAAAATCAAATTATAAAAAGAGTTAAATATATATTATATATTGTAAATTGTAATATAATAAGCTATTTTATCTTTGTATCTAACAAATAAACAAATAATTTTAATATTTATAGCAAATAAATTGTTTTCTATATTCTTAATTAATTGTTAAAATATTTTGAAATAAAATACAAGAATACTAAAGTTTTCAAATATGTATTGCAAGTATTTTGTATTAAAGATCTATTTGCGCAAAAAACAATTAATAATAAGAGTTAATATTATAGTTATAGAAACAAATAATTTAAATATTGCAAACAAAATTGTTATAATAACAAAAACAAAATAATATTTTTAAATTATTGTTTTAATAGTTTTGTACTCTTTATTGTTGCTATTCTTATTTTTGTTTTTATTAAATTTAAGTTTAAATTTGTTTTTATTCTTTTTAAATTTAAACTTCTTTTAATTATCTTTTGAATTATTGTAATTTTAACAATGTTTGTTTTTGTTTTTGTTTTTGTTATTGTTTAAATTGTTTTCAAAGCTATTGCTCTTTAAACAAAAAGAAAAAAATAATTTAGTATATAACGTTAGCAATTATATTTTATTTCTACGCAATTTTTAAGATTACATTATAGATTAATATAGTAATAATATATTCTCAAATAAATTAAAGTTAACAAAACAAATTTTAGCAAAAATTTAACAAAGATATAGAGAAAACTATAATTATAATTACAACATTTAAATTAAGCAAAAAAAGATATTATTTTCAAAAAAGTAGTTAAAATTGTTACCTTTTCAAAAATTTATTAAGCAAGTTAAATACAAATTAAAAGATTAGTTGTTAATTGCAATTAAACAATCTCTATTTTTATATTGTTCTAAAAGAGTACTTTAGTCTAAAAATTTATAACAATATTTA
>JAABUL010007769.1_pt1 | contig 11316 bp, 8 predicted proteins | sample 5559151 | NCBI WGS metagenome assembly JAABUL01 (sample SAMN10711876, study PRJNA513368) | rock metagenome | isolation source: Antarctica rocks | place: Antarctica: Victoria Land, Pudding Butte sud | reverse complement strand
GATGCTATCAAACGTGGAGAGGAACTGTTGAGTCGAGTTGGCTTATCGAGCAAAGCGGACGCCTACCCACGGAAGCTCTCCGGTGGTCAACAGCAGCGAGGCGCGATCGCACGCGCCTTGGCTATGCAACCAATTGTGATGCTTTTTGATGAGCCTACCAGTGCGCTTGATCCTATGATGACTCGAGAAGTTCTAGGTGTTATTGAGGAATTAGCAGCGGAAGGCATGACGATGATAATTGTTTCTCATGAGGCGGCGTTTGCTCGTCGAGCTGCTGATACAATTGTACTGATGAAAGACGGTTATATAGTTGATGAGGCTACAGCGGACATGTTGGTGAACGACACTGTTGGTGACGAACTAAATACGTTTTTGGGGGCGGTGTTGTGAGCGGGTTTCGACAGATTGAGACGTGCGTCGCCGGTGAGGGAATGGTTGCTTCAGCCGATGATCGGGCCGCGCAGGCTGGCGTAGCAGCCTTAGCAAAGGGGGGAAATGCTATCGACGCCGCGATCAGCGCTGGGGTCATGGCTGCAGTCACTCTGCCTCATATGTCCGGGCTCGGAGGCGATTTGTTCGCGATCGTCCACAGAGAGGGTGAGCCACCAATTGTTCTGAACGCGTCGGGGCGCGCTCCGACGGGTGCCGACCCGGCCAAGCTTCGTGGGGAGGGTTATGATTGCATACCTCTGAGGGACGATCTGCGGTCCGTAACCGTGCCTGGGTGTGTCGACGGATGGACCATGCTGCATGAGCGTTTCGGCCGACTTGCCCTTAGTGAGTTGTTGGAACCGGCGCAAAAAGTGGCCCAGGACGGTTTCCGAGCGCAACCCGAACTCTTTGCGGCCTCGCGGGATGTCTTGGACATCGCCGGTGCTGAGGCTTTCTCGGGGATTACTTCGCCGGAATCGCTCGTTCGCACTCCCGGCGTTGCTCGTGACCTGCTCTCGATCATGGAGCAAGGCCGGCAAGGGTTCTACGCTGGCGCATTTGGACGCGATTTGGTAGAAATGAGCGAGGGACTGTTCACATCAGCTGACTTGGAGGCTGTGCACGGCGATTGGGTATCCCCCCTGCGGATTCGTGCCTTCGATCATGATATTTGGGCCGTTCCGCCAAATTCGCCTGGGTACATAGTTCTGGATGCCGCATGGCTGTCTCAGCGTATCGGCCTTCCTAACGACATCACAGACCCGGCGTGGCCTCATCTGCTCATTGAAGCCGTACGGCAAGCAAGTTTCGACCGCCGCGCGGTGCTTTATCAAGATAGCGACGGTGCGGCGCTTATTTCGGAGGAGCGTTTGCGACCACGTTTAGAGAATATTCAAACTCGCCGGTCGACAACTTTGGGGGGAACGTATGTGTCAGGCGATACAACGTATTTGTGTGTGGTTGACGGTGAGCGTACTGCGGTTTCTCTGATTCAGTCACTGGCAAAGCCGTTTGGATCTCACCTATTTATGCAAGGACACGATTCTGTGTTAAACAACAGGGGAGTGTCGTTCTCGCTGGAACAAGGGCATCCTGCCGAACTCCGACTAGGTCGTAGGCCACCACACACGCTCGCACCTCTCCTGGTGACCAGACCAGACGGGAAACTTCAGACGATCCTCGGCACCATGGGTGGCGACATTCAGCCTCAGGTATTGTTACAGTTACTTGTCCGAACGCTCGTATTGAGAGAATCGCCAGCCTGCTCACTTGCTGCGGCTCGCTGGGCGCTCAGTAGCGAGAACACCACCGGCTTCGACACATGGGACGATGGTCTCGCAGCGGTTCGCGTGCTCCTGGAAAGCGATTGCCCCGAGCCGTGGGTGAATGGATTAGTTGAACGTGGTCACCAGGTGGAGGTCTTGGAGCCTCTTGCCAATCGGTTCGGCCACGCCGCACTGATTTCGGTCCTGGGAGACGCTTTGGCAGGAGCAAGTGACCCCAGGGCAGCTTCTAGCGGCGTACGGGGGTATAACTAATGTGGCTATCCATCTCACTGCCCGGCGTCTGCTGAACTACCGTCTCCCGAGCGCGCCGCCGTTGTCGCTATCTGAGCTACCCGATAACCGCATCTACCAAACCCCAAGGCCGCCAACGTTTCGGGAGTCACAGACGGACATGCCCGGCCTGCCACCATCGTTCAGCCGCCTGCGGACCGACCGTGGCGCGCTGCTCACGGTCCGGAACGTTTCCGCAGGTAGCGGGCGTGCCGGCAGTGAAATGGATAACCCACTGACTAATAAGATACGGGACGTCGGCCCTCGCACGACGTTCAAGTCCAGTTCCGTGCGGGACATTGCTTACCCAGACCCGGTCAGCAATGTCTTCCGCTACGTCCACCCCAGGTTTCAGACACCACTGCCCGCGAGATTGTTGGTCGGGGCGGTTGCAGCAATCGTCGCGGCCATCGGCCCACTGGATTTCTTGGTCATCGCCACCGGAGCCACCCTGGTTTGCCCTTTACCTCATCGTCGCGCTATCGGCGATCATCGGTAGCACCATTCGAACAAGCGCTCACGCCCACTACAAGATGCCGCTCTGGCCGCTCGCGCCGTTGGTCGTGATCGTCGTCCTCGGGTACGTCACCTACGAGCTGTGGCGGGGCAATCCCTGGCAGGTCATCATCGCCGTAGGCGCGCTCGCAGTCGGCTACCTTTACTACTTCGTCTATCCTTTACCCACGACGAGCCAGCCGCTGGACGATGCCCGCAGCCGTCCGCGACGAGCACGCTGTCGACGACGCGGGCGCTCTTCTGATGGGCCCGGTAACCGAGTTCGAGGCTCCCCGCACAACCGAATCCAGTGCGGTCAAGCCATGACCGCGACCGAGGGCGGTCGAGAGGCCACACGCAGAGCCCGCGACTACAGAATCGAACTCGACGGCATCCCGGGGCGTTGGAACGCGATCACCGACGTCGCCGGGGTCGAGGTCGGCTACCGGACGCTCATCGACGGTGGGGGAGCGCTCGAGCAAGGGTACGGACCTGTCCGTACGGGAGTCACCGCGATCCTGCCGCTCGGACGGGACCGAATCGGGACGTCGTGCCCAGCAGGGTGGTTCTCTCTCAACGGCAACGGCGAGATGACCGGGACCGCCTGGCTCGACGAGGTCGGCGCACTGTCCCTGCCGATCGGCATCACCAACACCCATGCCGTCGGAGCAGTCCACCGAGGCATCATCGACTGGTCAGTCCGCCAAAACCCGAAGCTCGCTCCCCGTTGGCATCTGCCCGTCGTTGCCGAGACCTGGGACGGCTACCTCAACGACATCAACGGCCCGCACATCACTGGTGACGTCACTATGCAGGCTCTGGACGCGGCCCGCAGCGGACCGGTACCGGAAGGCTCGGTCGGTGGGGGGACAGGCATGAACTGCTATGCCTTCAAAGGCGGAACAGGCACCGCCTCCCGCCAGGCGCAGATCGGCGCACGGACGTACACCGTCGGCACACTCATGCAAGCCAACTTCGGCAGCCGCAAGGAACTCGTCATCGCCGGCCACCGATTGGGACCAGAACTGACCGGGAACAACCCCATGGAGGACACCGACTGGTTCTCGCCCCCAGCAGCCGGATCCTGCATCACCGTCGTCGCGACCGACGCGCCGCTTTTGCCGGGCCAATGCAAAGCCCTGGCTCGCAGAGTACCCCTCGGCCTCGCCCGCACAGGAACTACTGGCAGCCACTTCTCGGGTGACCTGTTCCTCGCGTTCTCGGCAACCAACGCCGGGGCACTGGACAGCTCCTTCGACAGCCAAACGTCTCCCGATGTGCTGGGTGTGCTCGAATTCCTGCCCTGGGGCAAGATGGACGCACTCTATGAAGCCGTTGTGCAATGCGTGGAGGAAACGGTCCTGAACGTACTCGTCGCTGGTCGGACGATGACTGGACGGGACAATCATGTCAGCCCGGGATTTCCGGTGGACCGGCTCCCGCAACTACTGGCGCAGTAGCTCTTGCAGACGGCTTCGACGCGACCATTCCTTCAGGGCCCACCAGCGCAATGCGAGGCTGAGAGAGTGGGTGTCGGCAGGATCGGCAATGGGCGCAGAGCGGGGTGCTGCGGCATCAGCTACGTGCGCTTCGGGGTGTCCAGGATCAGCATGGCCGTGTGCAGTGAGGTGCGGGACTCGGCGTTGTCGAGGTCGACGCCGAGTATGCGCTGGATGGTCGACAGTTTGGCATACAGGGTGGGTCGGGACAGGTGCAGTCGTTTGGCGAGGTCGGTCTTGTTCCCTGCCGTGTCCAGAAAGCTGCGGAGAATGTCGAAGGCGTCGTCACCGTATCGCGCGCGGTGGTCGAGCAGCGCCCGCAGTTCGGTTTCGGCGAAGGCCTGAACTCTCGGGTCGCTGCGGATCAGGGAAAGCAGGCCCCGCAGCCTGATGTCTGTTGCGCGATGAAAAGGTTTGGTGTCCTGCGGCAGCGACAAGGCCACCTCGGCGACGTGTGCGGAGTCGCCAAGCCCGATCGCGGCGTCGAGCAGCCGGGTCGAGGCCAGGCCGACTCCGATCGCGCAGCGCGAGACGCCGTCGAGTCGCAGCAGCGAGGAGCGGATTGCGGCACACGCCTCCGACACCGTGTCCTCCAGGAAGCCGACAGGTGGTTGCGCAAGAAGGAGATCGATCTGTCCGGGTTGCCGGTTCGCGGTCAGGGCAGTTTGACGTGCCGATCGCACCGCGTGACGTACGGCGTCGAGCATGCGCACCTGGTGTCGCTGTACCAGCACTTGGTCAGAGCTGGTTTCGTCGACTCGAACGGTCATTGGAACAAAACTCTGCGCCGGTCTCAGTCCCAGTGCGTGAGCCCGTGCGGTGGCCTCGGCCTCGTCTTGGATGCGGCCTCGACGGAGTTCGTCGACCAACCCGCTTTGGGCTTGCTGTTCCAGTGTTGTGCGGTCCTGCTCGGCCATCCGGTTCAAAGCGAGCGCCTGGGCGGCGCGCTCGAGGGCCATGCGAGCACGTGTGGTGGTGGCCTCGAGTGGGGATGGAACGACGAGCCGGCCCCATTCCTGTCGGTGGGGGCCGACCGGGGTGGTCAGCCAAGATTCGGGTCCGTACGCGACGGTGTGGGAGGACACGGATGTCAGCCGAGAGCGGCGGTCCCAGTCGGCTAACAGATCAGCCGTCGATTGTCCGTGTGCTGCGAACGCGAGCACCTGGTGGTTGAGGTCTTCGAGCACGATGGACGCGTCGATCATGTCGGCCACAGCGTCGACGATCTCGCTCAGCGACGCACGTTTCATGCTTAGCTCGGTGAACAGCTCGTGGGCGGTGCGGGCAAAGGTCACTTCGTCGTACTGCTCAGAGACGATCGAGCGATGCACGTGCTCCGTGACCTCGACGAACCGGATCTGCTGGTGCAGCGCGATGACCGGTAGCTCCAGTTCGTCGGCGTCTCTGGCCAGTTCTGCGGGCACGGCGTGGAGATGGGTCCCCAATTCGATGACCAGGCCCACCGCCCCCGCTGCCGCCAATCCTGTGAGGTAGTGCGCCCGCGTCGTGTCGTCTGCCAGGGGCGCTCCGGTTGTGAGGACGAGTTCCCCTCCTTGGAGGAGACTGGACAGGTCGGGCAGGTCGGAAACGTGCACCCACCGCACCGTGCGCTCGAGAGATCCGCCACCGATCACTTCTGGCAGCCCTGCCCGTAGGACTGGGAGGGCGAGTATCTGGGCGATGGTCGGGTGCATTTACGCATTGTAAGCGGATACCGCTGAAAAGAATACAGTGCGTAGTCCACTCTGGGGGTTGCTTCGGAGGAGAGTAGACGAAACAGCACCCCCACACTTGCAGTGTGTGCGCACAGGCTCACTCGAGAAGGACAACGACTCATGACACGTAAGGACGATGCAGCGGTAGTAGCCGAGATCCCCACGATCGCGCACTGGTTGGACGGTAAGCGGTTCATCGGCACCAGCGGCAGCACCGCGCCGGTGACCAACCCCGCGACCGGCGTCGTCACCGGTCAGGTCGCCTTAGCCAGCGTCGAAGATTCCCGCGCGGTGATCGACGCCGCCGCGGCGGCGTTCCCGGCCTGGCGCGACACCTCCCTCGCCAAGCGGACGGCCGTCGTGTTCAAGTTCCGGGAGCTGCTCAACGAACGCAAAGGCGAGCTCGCGGAGATCATCACGTCCGAGCACGGCAAGGTCGTCTCCGACGCATTGGGTGAGGTGTCCCGGGGTCAGGATGTCGTCGAATTCGCCTGCGGCATGCCGCACCTGCTGAAGGGGAGTCTGACCGAGAACGCCTCGACCCGGGTGGACGTCTCCTCCATCCGTCAGCCCATCGGCCCGGTCGGGATCATCTCCCCGTTCAACTTTCCGGCGATGGTCCCGATGTGGTTCTTCCCCATCGCCATCGCCGCCGGCAACACCGTCGTGCTCAAGCCGTCGGAGAAGGACCCCTCCGCCGCGATCTGGATGGCCGAACTCTGGGCCGAGGCCGGACTGCCCGACGGCGTGTTCAACGTGCTCCAGGGCGACAAGACCGCCGTCGACGCACTGCTCACCGACCCGGCCATCGAGGCCATCTCCTTCGTCGGCTCCACGCCCATCGCCCAGTACGTCTACGCCACCGGCACCGCCCACGGCAAGCGCGTCCAGGCATTGGGTGGGGCGAAAAACCACGCCATCGTCCTGCCCGATGCCGACCTCGATCTTGCTGCCGATGCCATGGTCAACGCCGGATTCGGCTCCGCCGGCGAACGCTGCATGGCCATCAGCGCCGTGCTCGCCGTCGGCGAGATCGCCGACGAGCTGGTCGGCAAGATCGCCGAGCGCGCCCACACGTTGAGGGTCGGGGACGGCACCAAGGACTCGGACATGGGCCCGCTGGTGACCAAGGTGCACCGGGACAAGGTCGCCTCCTACATCGAGGCCGGCGAGAAGGATGGTGCGGTCCTCGTCGTCGACGGCCGCACAGTGGCACCCAACGGGCGCGAGGACGGGTTCTGGCTCGGCCCGACACTGCTCGACCACGTCAGCACCGACATGTCCGTCTACACTGACGAGATCTTCGGACCCGTCCTATCGGTCATCCGCGTCGAGTCCTACGACACGGCACTGGAACTGATCAACGCCAATCCGTACGGCAATGGCACCGCGATCTTCACCAACGACGGCGGCGCCGCCCGGCGGTTTCAGAACGAGGTGCAGGTCGGCATGGTCGGCATCAACGTCCCCATCCCGGTCCCCATGGCGTATTACTCATTCGGCGGCTGGAAGAACTCCCTCTTCGGCGACACCCACGCCCACGGCACCGAGGGTGTCCACTTCTTTACGCGCGGGAAGACCGTCACCTCGCGATGGCTGGATCCCAGCCACGGCGGCCTCAACCTCGGTTTCCCCCAGAGCTAGCCTCCCATCTCCCGAGTTCATCATCCTCGAAAGGCACTGCCACGATGAAGGTCGGAATCCCCCGCGAGATCAAGAATCACGAATACCGCGTCGCGATCACTCCCCCTGGTGTGTCCGAACTGGTGCGCGCCGGCCACGATGTCTTCGTCGAGGAGGGTGCCGGCATCGGCTCCTCCATTGTCGACGCGCAGTTCGCCGCGGCCGGTGCCAAGGTGTTACCGACACCGGAAGACGTTTGGGGCACAGCGGAACTCGTTCTCAAAGTCAAGGAGCCCGTCGAGGCCGAGTACGACCGGTTACGTGAAGGGCAGACGCTGTTCACCTACCTGCACCTGGCGGCTTCGCGCGCGTGCACTGATGCCCTCCTCCGCCGGAAGGTGACGGCCATCGCCTACGAGACGGTCCAGCTGCCCGACCGGTCCCTGCCCCTGCTTTCGCCGATGAGTGAGGTTGCCGGCAGGTTGGCCACCCAGGCCGGTGCCTACCATTTGATGGCCCCGATCGGGGGCGGCGGCGTGCTGTTGGGCGGTATCCCGGGCGTCGCCGCAGCGAAGGTCGTCGTCATCGGCGGCGGTGTGGCCGGCGAGAACGCCGCCACGATCGCCGTGGGAATGCGCGCCGATGTCACCGTGCTCGACCTGTCGCCCTCTCGACTGCGTGAGCTCGACGCCCGCTACGACGGACGTGTCCGCACCCTGACTTCCTCGGCCTACACCTTGGCCGAAGAGATCCGTACGGCCGACCTGGTGATCGGCGCGGTTCTCATCCCGGGAACACGAGCCCCGAAACTGGTCTCCAACGAGCTTGTCGCCCAAATGAAACCGGGTTCGGTGCTGGTCGACATAGCGATCGATCAGGGCGGCTGCTTCGAAGATTCCCGCCCGACCACCCACTCCGAGCCCACGTACCGGGTCCACGACTCGATCTTCTACTGCGTGGCCAACATGCCCGGCGCGGTCCCCAACACCTCCACCCAAGCCTTGTCGAACGTGACGCTCCCCTATGTCCTGGCCCTGGCCGGTGGTGGGGTATCCGCGGCGCTGCGTGCCGATGCGGCACTCGCCAAGGGCTTGAACACCTACGACGGTCAAGTCGTGTACCAGCCCGTCGCCCAGGCCCACGATCTGCCGTTCATCAGCCTGGCAGACGCTCTGTCCTGAGGCCAATCGACGTCCCGACCGCTACTCGACAGGGGCCTAAAGAGAGGGATTGATCCAGTTGACAACCACCGAACAAGAAGTCGACACCAACGCTGGTGTCGGCGACCACCGCCTGGCCGCCGCGGCCCGGGATCATCTCTGGATGCACTTCGCGCGGATGAGCACCTATGCGAACAAGCCTGTTCCGATCATCACCCGCGGCGACGGTGTCTACGTTTACGACGACCGCGGCCGCAAGATCCTCGATGGCCTGTCCGGATTGTTCGTCGTCCAAGCCGGCCACGGTCGTCGGGAGCTTGCCGAGGTTGCGGCGAAGCAGGCCACCGAGCTGGCCTACTTCCCGATTTGGAGTTACGCCCACCCCAGCGCGATCCAGCTCGCCGAGCGGCTGGCGCACGCCGCACCTGGCGACCTGAACCGGGTGTTTTTCACCACCGGCGGCGGCGAGGCCATCGAAAGCGCCTGGAAGGTGGCCAAACAGTACTTCAAATTGATGGGGAAACCGGGCAAGCACAAGGTGATCAGTCGTGCGGTCGCCTATCACGGCACCACCCAGGGTGCGCTGGCCATCACCGGGCTGCCGGCGCTGAAGCAGCAATTCGAGCCGCTTACTCCCGGAGGCTTCCGGGTACCGAACACGAACTTCTACAGGGCCCCCGAACACGGTGACGATCTCGTGGCGTTCGGGCAGTGGGCAGCAAACAGAATCGAAGAGGCGATCCTGTTCGAGGGGCCCGACACAGTCGCCGCGGTCTTCCTCGAGCCGGTACAGAACTCCGGCGGTTGCTTTGTCGCGCCGCCGGGCTACTTCCAACGCGTCCGCGACATCTGCACCAAATACGACGTGTTGTTGGTGTCGGACGAGGTGATCAGCGCCTTCGGCCGGCACGGAACAATGTTCGCGTGCGAGAAGTTCGGGTACATCCCGGATATCATCACCTGTGCTAAGGGCATGACGTCCGGATACAGTCCGCTCGGCGCGATGATCGCCAGCGACCGCATCATGGAGCCGTTCCTGACCGGCACGACCACTTTCGCCCACGGCTACACCTTCGGCGGCCACCCAGTGTCTGCGGCAGTGGGCCTGGCCAATCTCGACCTGTTCGATCGTGAAGGGTTGAATCAGCACGTCCTCGACAATGAGGCGGCGTTCCAGGCCACGCTCGAAAAGCTCCTAGACCTGCCGATCGTCGGCGATGTCCGCGGCGACGGCTACTTCTGGGGAATCGAGCTGGTCAAGGACAAGCACACCAAAGAGACCTTCGACGCCGATGAACGCGAAGTGTTGATCAAGCAGTTCCTGCCCACGGCACTGTTCGATAACGGTCTCTACTGCCGCCCCGACGACCGCGGCGACCCCGTCATCCAACTGGCGCCGCCGCTGACCTGCGGTCAGGCCGAGTTCGATGAGATGGAACAGATTCTGCGGTACACCCTGACCGCCGCCTACAAGCTGTTCTAACGCAGAAAAGAAGCGATCTGTGGTGCAAATCGAATTCCACCACGATGGAGCCCCTTGGGGTGGTGTAACTAGGGCTCGTGATCGTGGTGGCCGCGTCGGTCACTGATGAGAGCGGGCCACCGCGTAAGGCTCTGTGAGTAACGACCAAGTAACTCATAGAAACGACCGTGAATCGGGCGCGCAGCACAATGTTCGTAACGCTGGCACCGGCTTCCTTGACTTCGTTGAGGTGGAAATACTGACCCCGCTCCAAGGGCCCGAGAAGAAGGCGTGACCGACGTGACCAGTGCGATGCAGGCAACCATGGAGCGCCAGCCGGCGGACCTGAGGGGACTCTCTCAGGACACCGCCAGGATCGGGGCCTTGGCATCCCGGCTGCGGGGCAAGCGCCGGATCCTGGTTATCGGCACCGGCACCAGCTGGCACGCAGCCAACCAGGGTGCCCGGTCCCTCCAGCTCGCCGGCCTGGACGCCCGGGCGGTCGCATCGGTGGACCTCGCCACTGATGGGCCGGCGGTGGGCGCCGCGGACGCTGTGGTCGCGTTGACCCACACCGGCGCCAAGCGGTACACCGGCGAAGCGCTCGATGTGGCCAGGGAGCGTGGCGCGGTCACGGTGACCGTGGCGGCGGTGGGTGTCGCTGGCGCAGACCTGGAGACGGTGGCCCGCGAGACATCGGCCGCCTATTCGGCCAGTCACCTGGGGGCGCTGTTCCGGATGGCCCAGCTCGCCGAAGCTCTCGGCGCCGACCTCGGGGACCTCGGCGCTGTTCCCGGCGCTGTTCAGGCCGCACTGGCCGGCGACGCCCCCGCGGTCCAGGATCCCACGCGCCTGCTGGAGTTCATCGGCGGCGGAATCAACCAGTGGACAGCGGCCGAAGCCGCGCTCAAGGCCCGCGAAACGGCATACGTCGCGACCGAGGGGCTCAGCCTGGAGCAGTTCCTGCACGGCCCGTCCGTGGCGTTGCGTGCCACCGACGCCTTGGTCTGCTTCGACGGGGGCGGTTCGTGGACCGAGCGGCTGACGCAGATCGCCGATGCTGCCGAGCAGTCGGGCGTACCGGTTACCCGGATCAGCGCGCTGGATCTGGGCGAGCCGCTATCGGTCTTCGCGCTCACGGTGGCCGCTCAACGGATTGCCCTTGGCCTGGCCGAACTTCGAGGCACCAACCCAGACAGCTTCGGCCGCGACGTCCCCGGCCGCGAGCCATGGGCCGCGATCGCCCTCTAGTGTCCCGCGCCGGTAGTTCGTTTTAGAAGTCTTCCAAGGGAGTCGAGGATCTGTTCGGCGGTCTTGGTCCAGATGAACGGTTTCGGGTTCTCGTTCCATGCTGTGACCCAAGTACGGATGTCT
>JAABUL010007768.1_pt1 | contig 11317 bp, 1 predicted proteins | sample 5559151 | NCBI WGS metagenome assembly JAABUL01 (sample SAMN10711876, study PRJNA513368) | rock metagenome | isolation source: Antarctica rocks | place: Antarctica: Victoria Land, Pudding Butte sud | reverse complement strand
ATAATATCTTGATAAAAGTAATATATATATATAATGCATATTAGTAGTTATTATAATAAATAACTAAAATAGTTTAAAATATATTAAAACTAGTTGATTTAAATTAATTTTTAGTATTTTTTGACATTGATTCGATTCCAAAAATTGAAATTAAAAATCGAATTAATTCGATTCGATTCAATTCTTAAAAAATTGATATTTAAATCGATTTCTAATATTGAAATTGTCGAGTTGAGTTGATTCTAAAAGTTGAAATTAAAACTTAATCTAACAATTAATCTATAATAAATTTTGTATAGAGTAAAAAAATATTACTTAAAAACAACAATATTGCAATATTAATATTAATTTTAGCAAACTTGTTTCTTTATTTTAGCAAAATTTTTAAATTGTAGCTAAAATAATTTATTGTTTATTTATTTTAACAAGTCTACTATTTTTTTGGTAAAATTTCTTTTAACTTAATGCAATAAAAATTAACAAATATTTACTTAAAGAGTTAACAAAATTAATTATTACTAAGTTATATATCTTTCTTAATAATATTTATTATTATAACTTAATTACGCTTTGCAAAGTATCTATTTTAATAATTTTATATTTAGAATTATTTTAGTAACTTTATATTTAGAATTGCTCTAATAACTTTATATTTAAAGTTGTATTAATAATCTTATATTTAAAGTATATTTTAAAGAAGAAAAAACCAACAAATATAAATATTTTTAGAATATCTTTCGCAAAATTGTGTTTAAAAAGATAGTTAATATTATATTAAAATTAGAGTTGTAATAACTAGTATATAGTTAGTTAACAAAAATACTAGCTATATAGAACTAACTATATATAAGAAATAAATATAAATACTACAAATATCAAGACACTAGATGTTACTCGTAGTATATTCGAGACTAGAGAGCGAAGTCTATCTAGTCTAGAATTGTAACAATAATTAACTTAATTCTTAGAGAATTACTTTTTCAACAATTATAGATATTTATTTAATTTACTTAAATATCTTTTTATCTTATCTAGATATTTGTTATATTTGTCTAATTGCTATCTTTTGTCTAGCAAACAATAGCTTTAATATATAATTTGAGTTAAATATATATTTAATTTAGACAAACAATACTAATTGTTAAAGTAGTTCTTTTATTTAATTATATATTTACTACTAGATACTAAATTATTATATTAGAGTTGTTATTTATCTATATTTTGTTGTTATTAGATATCAAGATATTGTATTAAAGTTAGTATCTATCTATTTTATATAGATATCTATCTAATATATTAAGATATCTCTCTTAGTTAACTAACTAATTTTGCTCTTTCTATTCTTACTATCAAGTTCTGTAGTTCTATACTACTAAGTATTAGTATATCTTCTATATTAGTAAATTAACTAATTAAAAATTCGAGAAACTTTTTAAATTTTAGGTTTGTTTATTTTTACTTAAATCTATAGATAGAATTTGCTATTCTACTTTATTTGCTTAATTTAGTAAAGATAAACAAATTAAATTAATTAAATAAGTAATTAATAAAACTCTATTTAAATAAGCAATTAATAAATTCGAAAAATATAATAAATAGTTTTATTTAAAATAACTAACAACAAAGATTTAATAAATAAACTACTATCTATTATAATTTACAACAATATTACAAGATTTGTATCTAATATTTTTGTTAAATAACAAAAGAGTATTTAATATCTATCTATAACGTTTACTTTTAAACAATTAAGTATAATTTAATTATTAGCTTAGTTCTTAGAGAATTACTTTTACAATTATTATAGATATTTGTCTTGTTTACTTATATATCTTTTTATGTTATCTAGTTGCTTATTTTTTCTACCTAATTGTTTTCTTTTGTCTAGTAAATAATAGTTTTAATATATAATTTAAGTTAATTATTTATTTAATTTAAATATACAATATTAATTCTTAATTCTTAATTCTTCTACTTAGTTTTTATTTATTACTAGATATTAAGTTATTATATTAGAATTATTATTCGTTATATATTTTGCAATTATTAGATACTAAATTCTTAATTTAGAATTAGTATCTATCTATCTTTTGTAGTTATTAGATGTTAAATTATTATATTAGAGTTAATATTTATCTATTTTTTGAAGTTATTAGATATTAAGTTATTATATATTACGCTAGTACTTTCTACAAAGATATTAGAGAGAGTTATACTATTGAAGAGATTTGTAGATATTGTTAGACAACGAAAGCAATTATTTGATAATAAGAAGTTGCAACTAAGTAGTTGTAACAATAAGTTAAAACTTAAGATAAATTAAATACAATCTATAAAAAAGTTGTATTTTGAAAAATCTATATATTAAAGAAAATATATCTTGTTTGTTTTGTTTGTTTGTCGAATAAAGCAAATATATTTTGCTTGTTTTGTTTGTTTGTCGAATCAAACAAATATTTTTATAATTGTACTTTATACTATACTCGCGTGTATCTTTTATACTAGTACGTTTCTACTAAGCTTGTAATACTATTCTCTCTCTTTTAAGCTTTTGTCTCGAAAGCATTTTTCTTAATATCTTTTTGTAAAATTAACAATTCCAATTTCTTTAAACGTAAGAAAGATCTTTTATTCTTTATTAATTTAATATTGTTCGCAATACGCTTTTGCAAATATTGTTTATCTTAAAAAAAAACTTGTACTCTTAAAGAAATATTAGAGAAGTATATACTCTATATAAAGACTAGCAAGTTATATAATTTAACAATATTTTTTGTTAAACTTTGTTGCATTTATAAGAAGCAACTTCGCGTTTAAAATACAATTTGTAAAATAAAGACTAAACTTTATCCATTAAAATATTAACTATGTTAGCTAAAGAATAAAAAGAAAAAAATAATGTCTTCGAAGTAAAAAATTATCGATACTCTAAAGAATAGAGAGAAGATTGCACTATTTACGATTGTTAATCTTTCTTTTAACGTTGTTTGCGAGCAATTCTTATTTTCGAAGTTCTTAAATTAATTTCTCTTCTTTGCAAGTTCTTTTAAGTTCGATAAAATATCTTTATAAAATTATAATAATTGTTTAGATTCGATTTTGATTCTTATATAAATTTCGATATAGAATACTTCTTTTACTTAATAAAATATTGTTAATCTTTTTGCTCTAGAATTCTTTCGACTTCGAATATTGTTTTTTCTTGTAATTAATAATAAAATGTATTCTATATAGACGTTTTTGAGTCGACGAGTTTCAACAATAATATATAAAATACTAGAAATACTTTAGCGTTCTTAAATAGATCAAGTTTATAGTTGATTAATCTTTTACTTTTCTTAACAAGAAACAATTCGATTTTGACATAATTTAACTTCTTGCTTAATTTTCTTGTTTTAAGATTTTTTGTAAAAAGATATACTTTATCTCTCTTCTTTAATTAAGATTTTGTTTTTTGTTTTTTAATTTAATATTTGATTAACTTTTGTTGCATTTTTGTAATATTGTTGTGTATTTTTTTAGTGTTGCTACTCTTTTAATAACTAATTCTATTAATAAATATATGCGCTTTTCTTCGAAAAGATTAAGTTTCTTGCTATAGTTAACAAAGAATAAAGTAATCTTAGTAATATTCGAAATCTTTGTATTAAGAGCTAGTTGCGTTATAAATAAAAGTAACACTTCATTGTTTTAAATATTGTTAATATAGTATCTTAGATACTATTTAAGATTTTGATTTGTACGTTTTGTCTAATTATTTGTAATCAAGTAATAGATAATCGATATTCGAAGTCTTGTATCTAATATTAAAATTAAGATTTTCTAGTAGTTAAACGTAAAGAGCTTGTCTCTATTATTAATTAATTCTTTAAATATATTATAATATTGTATAAGTCGATTTAATACTATATATTTTAGTTGTTTTGCTATGAACTTCTCTTTGTATACAATAATATACAAGTACTTAATAAGATTATTAATTATTACTAATATCGAATTATATTTGTTTTTAGTTGCTAGATTTGTCAACTTAGACAACTTAATAATAAAATTTATAATATCTTAAACTTGTATTGTTCGAGTCTCTTAAATTATTATATTTGTTTTTTATTAAGCTTTTTTATTGTAATAAAGTGCAACAAATTTTTATAATTTATTAGAATTGTAAACTTTGATTCTTCTTTTATATATAGTTTTTATATCTTAAAGATTGCTACTATCGCAAGTAGTTTCTTGTTATAAATGTTATAATTTTGTCTAATTACCAAAACTTTTCTCAAGTAGTATATTATCGAATATTATATATCTTTATATAATTAATTAAAGTATGCATTTATAATTAGATTTAATATATTAATTTTTATTTGTTCTAGTTTTTTCAAATCGAACATTTTAAGTACTAGTTTTTTTAAGCACTCTTTTTTTAACTTCTTAAATATTGCTTTCTCTATTAATTTCTATCTTTAAAACATATCTTTTCTTATTAAATTTATTAATAATATTAATCTTTCGAAGAAGTCTCTAATAAACTTCTTGTTATATTGAACAAATTCTATAAAGATCTATATATTCTTAACATTAATTGATATTAATTGTTTTTTAATTGTTTTAAGTTTTTTTAAATTTATTCGAATTTATTCGAATTTTATTTCGTTCTATAATAAATTCTAGAAAGTTAATTTTTTTGCAATAAAATTCGCATTTTTTTGATTTAAGACGTAATTTCCTTTTGTCTAAGCATTTTAATATTTTAGAAATATACTATATATGTTTCTTTAATATATTTAAGTATATTATAATATTGTCTAAATATATTATAACAAATATATATAAATATTGTTATAGCATATTATTAATTATTTCTTAATATATTATTGGAATATTTGTAAGTTCAAATAGTATTATTATATATTTGTAAAGTTTATATTATATACGAAAAACTATTTTTTATTTTTTATTGTTTTTATTCGAATCTAGTTGTACGCTTTTTGTAAATTCAATTTAATAAAATACTTTACTTCGAATAATTAATCTTAAAGCTTATTAATATTTAATAGTAAGTATTAATTTTTAATTATTATGTTGTTTAGCTTTCGATAATTAATATATAATTAAAGTTCTTTGTTCTTTTTAAAATATAAAAAGAATCAAGTATTTTGCTCGTAATTGAAATGTTTTAATAAATTCTTTTTTTTCGTTTTTTGCTAAGTATTTGCGAAGTGTTGCTAACTTCTTTTCTAATAAAGTATATTTAAATTTAAACATAGATTTCTTGTTTAATTCAAACTTGATTTTGTAATTTTATAATTAATATCTAAGTAGAGCTTTTGTTGTTTTCTTGTTTTGAAATAGATGCTCTTATTTGTTATATATTTTTAATATATATTTTAACAATTTCTTTGTCTTACTAAATATTTTAGAGATCTTAGAAAATTTGTAGATTTCTTTATTTACTTCAACGTTTTAGCTTAACTAATTTTTGTTAATACTTGTCGAATCAAACTTAATATATTAAAAAAAAAATTCAAAAATACAAGTTTATGTCTTGCAATCAAATTTTAACTTTGTCTCTTATCTATTATCGAACACTATTAATGCGTAGATTGAATATAAATTGCTTAATAATATTGCTCAAATCTAAATACTTGTATATTTTAATCAATCTCTAGATTGTATTGCTTTAATTAACATAATTCTAAAACAATATTATAAGTAACTATTTTTACTATATTAAAGATTAGTTTCTTATAATGTTGCTAAATAGCTATTAATAGTAATTTCGTCTTGTTATTTATTTTTCTATTTTATTAAATAATAAGTTTTTATCTACAATTACTAAATTATATGCGTTAAACTTCTTTCGAATAAAAAAATTTTTTTTCTTAACAAGAGTTTTAGTTATAATATTATATATTATATCAAAATCGACTATTGCAATAAGTCGACAATTATTAATTTTAATTAATGTAATAAAATATTGTGCGTATGCTATTAAGTTTAATTGCTATTGTTAAACTAATATATTATATTCTTTTAATATACTCTTTATTAAAAAATATAAACTTTTTCCTACTTCTAGACAATAATCTTTGTCTATAGCAATTTTTTGCGTTAAGCTTTCTTTTGTTATTAATTTGCTAACTTTAATTTTTTAAAAAACTAATTAACTTCTAGTTTGTTAATCTTGTAATACTAATATATATTGTTGTAGCATATAATTTAACTAAATATATAGTATTTCTTAATCTAATTAATTTTTTCTCTAGATAAATTAACATTGTTTAGCTATTGTTTGACTTTGTCGAAAATATCTTTTTCTTTAGTAACGTCGCTTTCTAGCGTTTTCTCGCATTTATTTACAATTTAACTAAGTTGTCTTTTCTTTAATAAGCTAGTTAAAGCGTCAAGATATTTCGTAAAATTATCTAAGTATTTATAAAAGTTCTTTTAGTTATATTTGTTGTCTAAGTTTGTTATTAAATAAAAATATAATAATTAATTTCTTTAAGTATGTTGTTAACTTTCTACGTAGATGCGAATATCTTGTCTAATAATGTTTTATCTAGAACTTTCTATAATTGATTCAAATTCTCTATTAAATAGTAGTTGTTGTTCGATTTAGTTTTAAAGATGTTTGCTCTTGTATTAACTTGCTTTTTAATATTGTCTTAACTATTAAGTATCTCTTTTAATATAGTATTAATTTGTTAACAATTTATTAAGTTTTGTAATTGATAATCTCTTGCAAAGTAGCTTAATTTGTTATATAAATAGCACGTTTTTTAGAATTTGTTATCTTGCTTTTCTTTAAAGTTCTTCTCTTTATATTACTAGATAAAATCAAATTTTATAGATACAAATTTACAATAATTAGAGTTATTGTACTTCTAATTAGAACAAGACTCTTTTTGCTAATATTCGATTGCTAATTTAAAGAAGATTTTTGTTTTTTCTCTAAATTAATTGTATCTTTTTTTTATAGCTCTTTTATATAGTTTGTTATTAAAATCGATAACTATTATAATAAGATCAAATATATTGTTAATAATTTTGTTATTATATATTATTTTGTCTTTTAAATTGTTTTTAAGATCTTGTTGAAATATTCTTATAAATACAATATTGTTTTACTTAATAAAATTAAAGTATTTTTAAAACTTAATTGCATAGTTTATTGCAAAGATTTGTTAAGTTAAATACTAAATTACTCTTTTTGCAATTTGTTTCTTGTTAAATGTTTTGAAAATTCTTTAAAGCTCTCTTTTAAAGTTGTCGAAGTTCGTAAATATAATACAAGAGTTTTTGTCTTAATTTTCTAGATACTTGCGTAGCATTAATTTGAGTTAATGTTAAACTCTATCTCTAAGAAATATTAATACAAAAATTGTTTTTTTGTTTGTTAAAACAAGATAAAAGATAAAGTAGATATTTATTTGTATAAATTAATTTTTCAAGTTAATTCAATCTTTATAGTAGACGTTAGAATTATTAATTCTAATCTTGTTATTTTTTATATTCGAAAATCGACGTAATACTAATAAGTTAATACTTAAGATAGAGACGCGTTAATCTAATATAAATATCTTAAAGAGTATTTAAAGTGTTACGCTAATACTTCTTAGAGAAATATTAGAGAAAGTTATATTATTAAAAAGATTTGTAAATATTGTTAGACAACGCAAGCAATTACTTAATAACAAGAAGTTGCAATTAAGTAGTTGTAATAATAAATTAAAACTTAAAATAAATTAAATACAATTTATAAAAGAGTTGTATTTTAGAAAATCTATATACTAAAGAAGATTTTTCTTGTTTGTCTTGTTTGTTTGTCGAACAAAACAAATATATCTTGTTTGTCTTACTTGTTTGTCGAACAAAATAAATATATTTTGTTTGTTTTGCTTGTTTGTTAAGTTAAGCGAGTATATAAGTATTTGTACTTTGTACTACATTTGCGTGTACTTCTTATACTAGTATGTTTCTACTAGACTTGTAACATTATATTAGAGTTAGTATTTGTCTATCTTATATAAATATCTATCTAATTGTATTAAGATATCTTTCTTAATTAAACTAATTAATCTTGTTTTTTCTATTCTTATTTATTTAATTTTGCAGCTCTATATTACTAAGTATTAGTATATCTCTTATATTAGTAAGTTAATTGAACAAAATGTCGAGAAACTTTTTATAAGTTTTTGTCTTGCTTATTTTTACTCGAATCTATAGATAGTATTTGTCGATCTATTTAATTTGTTTAGTTTAGTAAAAATAAGCAAATATAATTAGCTAAATAAATAATCGACAAAAACCTAATTAAATAAGCAATTAATAAGTTCGAAAAAATATAATAATTTACTTTATTTAATATAATTAACAACAAATTTTTAATAAAAGAATATTATTTGTTACAACTTATAACAAATCTTTAACAAAAATATTATTATATATTGTTTTTAATTATTATATTTCCAAAATGTTATAATTAAATATAGTTAATATTGTTATTTTGAATATTATTATCTTCTATATTAAATAATACTATTTCGAAGATATTATTAAAGTTATTTGTGGAATAATTAATTAAAATTTAAAATAAGTAGTTTAATCAAAAAAATTAAAATATCTATTTTAATAATATTTTAAATCTAAATTTTTTTAGTTCAATTATTGTTTTAAAGTATTTCGACAATATTCTTAGTCTCTAATATAAATTTGCGTCTTTAAGTATCTCGAGATTTGTCTCTTTATTTGTATTTTCTATTTTCTTTGCGTCTTTATTTAATTAGTTAATAATTAATCTTTTCGACAAACTAAGAAACAACAAAACTAAAAAATTAGACAACAATAAATTACGCAAAAATATATTAGCAAATATTAATAATCTATATTTTTAAGAGCAAATCTTTTCTTTTAAGAAAGATAATATATATTATAATAACTACTAGCTAGATATTACTCTACTTTTCTTAAATACTATCTCTATCTTGCTTAAATATTATCTTCTCGCACTAATAGACTAATTGCGTTGAATTAAGATATCAAGTTTGAATTAAATACTTAATTTAAATCTTAGCAAATTGTATTAATCTAATTAAAAAGTCTTAAAAATTCGATTTTTAAAATTAAAATTAACAATTCAAGTTTTCCAAGTTAATTTTCAAAAGTTAAAATCGAAATTCAACTTAAAAAAAAAAATTAAATTGTTAAAACTTAGTATTAGTAGAAAGAAATTGTAAAATAAATAGTAGAAAACTATATTTTATTTTATAATTTTTTGATACAAGATTATCTAGTAATATATTAAAATAATATATTTAAGCTATGTAAATAGCTAAAATTTAATTATTAATTAATTTTTTTTATTAAAGAGTTTAACAATCTTGTTTTGTATAGTTTTGTTTAAATTCTTTTTGTTTTTTTTTGTTTTTTTTATTGTTGCTTTTATTAATATCTTTATTATTGTTTTTTTATTACTATTGTTAAAGTTTAAATTAAAAAAATAAAAAAACAAATTATATTTTAAGAAGAACTTAAACTATTAATCTTTTGTATTCTGATTAAAATATTGTATTATTTACAATAATTATATTATAAATATTCTAATATTCTAATTAAAATGCAATTGCTTTGTTATTAAGTTATTAAAATTTTAAAATTTATAAATACTTTATTTAATAATATATAAAGAATTAATAAGCCTAAAACAATAATATAATTTTTAAAATAACAAATATATTACATAAAAAATCAACTTAAATTACAAAAATATTAGAATAACTTAAAATTATATTTAATAAAATTAAAATTTTAGTCTTATATTTTACTTAAATTGTTTAATTAGAACTTAATAATATAATATAATAATATAACAAAATATTATATTATAATAGTAATATATAATAGTAGACTCTCTAAACTATATATATAAAGTTATTAATTTAAAATCTTAACAATCTTATTTGTTTTACTATTCTCTTAAATAGTTAACTTAAGTTATTTTTTATTTTAATACTTTTAATACTTTTAATACTTTTAATACTTTTAATACTTTTAATATCTTTAATACTTTTAATACCTTTAATACCTTTATTACTTTTATTACTTTTATTACTTTTATTACTTTTATTACTTTTATTACTTTTATTACTTTTATTATTCCTGTTTTTATCTTTCTTGTTTTTATTTTTATTTTCGCTATTATTATTATTTGTTGCTATATAGTAAGTAGTTATAACTTAACTTTTTTATATATTATTTTAAGTCTTATATTAAGTTTCTTGTTTATTATTATTTTCTTTGACTATATTATTAGAATTTTTTATTTTAACAATAATAAAATAAATATTTTCTTTCTTTTTTGTGTTGTTTAAAATTGCAAATTCTTTAACAAGAATATTGAACAACTTTATAATATTGTTATTATTAGCTTTTTTTAAGTTGTTTAAGTTATTATAATAAATAATTTGTTATTAAATAGTTTTTATAATCGATTTTATATAAATTAAAAAGCTTTTATTAATATTAAGTTTATTATTAACACTTAACTATTATATTTAGACTAATCGTTAAATTAGGTTTCGATTCCAACTTTTGAAATCAATTTTATTCAACAATTCTAACATTAGAAATCGATCTAAATGTCGATTTTTTTAAAATTGAATCGAATCGAATTAACTTGATTTTTAATTTCAACTTTTGAAATCGAATTAATATAAAAAAATACTAAAGATTGATTTAAATCAACTAGTTTTAATATATCTAAAATATTTTAGTTATTTATTATAATAACTACTTAGACTGATCGCGTCGGGTCGATTAATCGAGTTCGGATCAATTAATCAACCCAAATCTTAACGATTCGGGTCAACCTAACTCGAAAATCTTGGCGAATTGATTTCTAAAGTTAGAATCGAAAATCGAGTCGAGTCGAGTCGATTTCTAGAGTTAAAATCGAAACTCGATCCGAAAAACCGACCCAAATCGTCAAGACTATTTAAATAATTATATTATAATTATTAATATTAATATTTAATATATAGTCAATATATATTTAATTATATTTAATTATTTAATTATAATAAGATAATGTATTATAGTAATATATTACTACTTTTTACGAAGAAAATAATTAAATCGCATCTATAGATTCTATAGATCTTATAGATGCAAATAATGCATTTAATTAATAAATTGCATCTACAAGGTCTATAGAGTCTATAGATGCAAATATTGCATTTTATTAATAAATTGCATCTATAAGATCTATAGAGCCTATAGATGCAAATATTGCCTTTTATTAATAAAATGTTTAAAG
>JAABUL010007766.1_pt1 | contig 11318 bp, 2 predicted proteins | sample 5559151 | NCBI WGS metagenome assembly JAABUL01 (sample SAMN10711876, study PRJNA513368) | rock metagenome | isolation source: Antarctica rocks | place: Antarctica: Victoria Land, Pudding Butte sud | reverse complement strand
CAATATAGTATATCTAATACTTTTTTAATAATTTATATAGTTTTTAAAGTTTATAATTTAATTGTTTGTAGATTTTCTTAACTTTATTAATAGACGAATATATAAGAATTAAAATTCTAAAACAACAGTAGTTAAAAATTGATATATATATATTTAGAGAAAAAGTTCAAAATTTTTGTATAGTTTTATCGAAAATTGTATTAATATTAATTTAAGATTTAGTATTTATAATATTAAATTTTAAACTATTAAACTTTATTAATTTGCAATATTATTAGCTATAATAAATATTTTTAAGTTATAATATTACTATTAAAAATCTTTCTTTAAATAATATTGACAAAAAAAAATTGTCGACAATTGTGTTACAAGCTTACCAAAGCTGTACCAGTGGTTCAGATTCTACGTCTCTGAGACGAACCTGCTATTATATTCGACATGCTCGAGAAGCGAGCATTCTGAGCATAATGCTCGATATGCTCGATAAGCAAGCATTGCGAGCAACATGCTCGCTATGCTCGACAAGCGAGCAAAGCAAGCAATCAGTATTTTCTTAGTATATAGGAACTAGAACACGACTCTCTTATAAATTGTGTTCAACTTATCTATCAAGTTACTTTCTATTATAGATACAAGCTGCAACTCTTGTTATCAAGTGATTGCTTGTATTGTCTGAAGATATCTACAGATTTCTCCAATAGTATTAATCTATTCTGATACTCTAGTTGTCTAGATAGTAGCGTAACATTTTAAATACTCTAAAAATATCTGTATCAGATTAACGCGCTTCTATTTTGAGCACTAATTTATCAGTATTACGCCAACTATCGATTATAGAAAACAACAAAATCAGAATTAACAAACTCGATATCTATTATAGAGATTGTATCGATCTGAAAAACTGATTTATATAGATAGATATCTATTTTATCTTCTATTCTGTTTCAGCGAATCAGAAAACAATTTTTGCATCAATATTTTTTAAAGAAAGAGTTTAACACTGACTCAAATTAAATTTACAAAAATATCTGAAAAATTATAACAAAAATTCTTGTATAATATTTACGAACTTCGACAATTTCAAAAGAGAGCTTTGAAGAATTTTTGAAATATTTAACAAAAAACAAATTGCAGAAAAAATAATTCAGTATTTAATTCAGCAAATCTTTGCAGCAAACTATATAGCTAGATTTCAGAAATATATTAATCTAATCGAGTAAAACAATATTGTATTTATAACAATATTTCGACAAGATTTCAAGAACAATCTAAAAAACAAAATTATATATAATAGAAAAACTCTTAACAATATATTTGATTTTATCGAAATAGCTATCGATTTCGACAACAAACTGTATAAAAAAACTATAAAAAAAAGATACAATTAATTTCGAAAAAAAGCAGAAATCTTTTTCGAATTAATAATTAAATATCAGCAGAAAAAATTTTGTTCTAATCAGAAATATAATAATCTCGACTATTGTAGATCTGTATCTATAGAACTGAATTTTACTCAGCAATATAAAAAGAAAAACTCTAAAAAAAAGCAAGATAACAAATTTCAGAAAATATGCTATTTATATAGTAAATCGGACCACTTCGCAAGAGATTGCTGATTACAGAATTTAATAAACTGTCGGCAGATCAATATTATATTAAAAAAGATATCTAATAGTCAGAACAATATCAGAAAGCAAATCGATACAGAAACAGATATTCTCGAAACTAAATTAAACAACAACTACTATCTGATAGAAAACTCAGATTAGTTACAGAAAATTCTAAATAGAATATTATTAGACAAAATATTTGTATCTATGTAGAAAATTAATTAAATACTCAATAAAACTATAAAAGCACAACAATCAGAAATACTATATCTTTACTCAGCAGCAGACTTAGACAACAAATATAACTGAAAGAATTTTTACAAATATCTAGACAATATTACGAATTATCTTGACGTTTTAGCTAGCTTATTAAGAGAAAAGAAAATAAATCAAATTGTAGATAAATGCAAGAAAGCGCTAGAAAGCGACACTACTATAAAAAAAGATATTTTCGATAAAATCGAACAATAACTGAGCAGTATAAGTCTATTCCGAGAAAAGATAGAGAAAGCAAAGAAATATACAATACTCAGTTAAACAGAATACTATAACAACTTATACTGAATTTATCTAGAAGACAAAAAAGAAATCAACTGATTTTCTAGAAAGTCAAAATTATTAATTCAGTATAGAAAGAAAGCTCAGCGCAAACAGATATTCGAAACAGAAATTGCAGTACAAAAACAGAGAAAAATTCAAATTTCTTGATAAAAAGTATATTAGAGAAATACAATATATTAGTTTAACAACAGCAACTAAACTTAACAGTATATATACAATATTTTACTATATCAGTTAAGATTAATAATTGTCGACTTATTGCAATAGTCGATTTTGATGCGACAGATAATTTTATAGTCAGAACTTTTGTTAAAAAAGAAAAATATTCTACTCAGAAAAAGTCTGATATATACAATTTAGTAATTGTAGATAGAAATTTATTATCCGACAGAAATAGAAAAATAAATAGAGAAATAAAATTACTATCGATAGCTATTTAGCAATATTACAAGAAACTAATTTTTAATATAGTAAAAATAATTATTTACAATATTGTTCTAGAAATATCTTGATTGAAGCAGTACAATTCAGAAGTCGACTGAAATACACAAGTATTCAGATTTGCGCAATATAATTACGTAATTTATATTTAATCTATATATCGGCAGTGTTCGATAGTAGATAAGAGAACAAATCGAAAATCGATTGCAAATAGCAAGTTTGTATTTTTGCAAAAAAACAATCTAACAGAGTTCGACTCGACAGACACTGACAGAAATTAGTCGAATTATAAAATTAGAATAAATAAAAAAAATTACAAATTTTCTGAAAATTTTGAACTATCTGATACAGCAAAGAAATCGCTAAAATATATATTACAAATATACAACAGTTGAGAGCATCTATTTAAAAAAAGAAAACAGCAGAGACTTTTTCTAAATATCAATTGTAAAATTACGAAATCAGACTTAAATCAGATAAGCAGTTTATATTTAAATCTATATATATTTTATCCGAGAAGAAACTCAAAGTATTTTGCGGATATCTGACAGAAAACAAAAAAAAAATTTATCAGAAAATTTTAATTACAGACAGAATATTCGATTTTTTTTGTATTAAAAAAAATAGAACTCTCTGTCTATATATCGATTACCGAAAGCTAAATAATATTACAGTTAAAAATCGATATTTACTATTTAATATCAGCAAGTTTCAGAATCGACTATTCGGAGCAAAATATTTTATTAAATTGAATTTACAAGAAGTGTACAATCAGATTAGAATAAAAACAGAAAAAGAGTAAAAAACAGTTTTCTGTATATAGTATAGACTATACAAATATATAATAATACTGTTCGAGCTTACAAATGTTCCGGCAATGTATCAAAAAATAATTAATAATACACTACAACAATATCTGGACCGATTTGTTATAGTATATTTGAACAATATTATAATTTACTCAAAAATCTTGAAAGAGTATATTAGTTATGTTTTCAAAGTATTGAAATATCTGAATATAAAAAACTTATATTTTAAGTCAGAGAAATACAAATTTTATCGAGAGAAAATTAATTTTCTTAAATTTGTTGTTAAACAATACAAAATATATATAGATTTCGAGAAACTACAAACAGTCAGAAAATAAAAACTACCGACAAATATTAAAAAAATACAATTTTTTCTGAATTTTATAAACTACAACAAGAAGTTTATTAAAAACTACTTAGTAAACACAATATTACTGACAAATCTTACAAAGAAAAATATATTATAATTATAGAGATTTGCAGAAAAGAAATTATTTCAGAATCTTAAATTAGAATATTTGAAAAAATCAGTATTAAAAATATACAATTTACAATTATTAAGCAGAATTGAAATCGACGCATCAAATCTAGCTATCGATATATATTTTAGTTAAAAATATAAAAATATATAATATTCAGTAATATATCTCTCGAGAAAACTCTTGTCAGCCGAACAGAACTATAATATTTACAATAAGAAATTATTTGCTATAGTAGTTTTCTTGAAATTATAAAGAGTATATACAAAAAAATTATTCGAATTTACAATTTTTACAGACTACAAAAATCTTGTGCATTTTACTACTACTAAACAGCTAAACAGAAAACAAATACAATAATCAGAGAGACTAGAACAATACAAGTTCAGAATACAATATATTTCAGACAAAAATAATAACAGAGCAGATATATTTAGCAGAAAAAATAATTATATAGAAACAAAAAAATTGTTCAACTACAATATACTCAAAATTAATAAAAACAGATTATTATCAGCAAACAAACAAAAACTAAATATTATACTACAGATACTCCGAGATAATACAGAAGAGTTTTCAATAGAGAAAGAAAAATTTCAAATATCTATTAACAAAATTGACAAATATATAAAAGAGTATTATAACAGATTACTGCAAGAATATTCAGAAGTAACAAAAATTTTTCAGTTTTTATATTAGTATTGTTAGTTTTTACAGATAAAATAAGCTGTCGAGATATATATTAAATAATATTTTAGCTGTTAGCAGAACAAATATAATATATACGCAAACTATAGCAAAATCTAATATCAGAAACTATCTGAATTGCTATAAAATAAAATTACAATAGATTTTATTATCAAGTTGCTTAAGTTGACAGATTCAGCAACTGAAAACAGATATAATTCGATACTGATAATAGTTAATAAGTTTATCAAGTATTTATATATTATTGTATACAAGAAGAAATTTATCGCAGAACAACTAAAATATATTATATTGAATCGATTTATACAGTACTACAGTATATTCAAAAAACTAATCAGTAACAGAGACAAGCTTTTTATATCTAATTATTAAAAGATACTTTTTTCAATATTAGATACAAAATTTCGGATATCTACTATCTATTATTCGATTATAGATAATTAGACAGAAAAAACAAATCAGAGTCTTAAATAGTATCTGAAACACTATATTAACAATATTTACAGTAATTGAATATTATTTCTATCTATAATATAACTGACACTCAATACAAAGATTTCGGATACTACTAAAGTAACTCTATTTTTTGTCAATTATAGCAAGAAATCAAATTTTTTCGAAAAAAAGTATATATATCTGTCTGCGCAGTCAGCTATCGAGAAAATAGCAATATTTAAAAAGATATATAACAATATCTCAAAAATGCAAAAAAAATCGGTCAAGTATTAAAATAAAAAGCGAAAAACAATATCTTAGCTAAAGAAAAGAAATAAAGTATATCTTTTTACAAAAAATCTCAGAACAAGAAAATCAAGCAAAAAATTGAATTATATTAAAGTCGGATTGTTTTTTGTCAAAAAGACTAAAAAATTAGTTAACTACAAACTCGACTTATTCAAAAACGTCAGAGTATTTTCAGTATTTTATATATTATTGTTGAAATCAGCAGATTCAATTATATTTTTACAGAATATCTTTTATTTCTATTAATAGAAAAAAAAATAGTTTGAGATTGAAAAAATTCTACAACAGAAAAATCAGAAATATTTTATCAAATAAAAAAGATATTCTATCTCTGAAAACACTTGAAAATCTATTAAGAATTTGAAATACTGTTAATACTGTCTGCAGCAATTCTATCAAAAAAAATTAATAAAATAAACAATTATTTTTCTATAATATTGAGAAAGACAATCTGTTCTGAAACAATATTGATCAAAAACTCAGAAAACAGTTCGAATATTGATTTTTCAGCTAATAAAGCAAGCTTTTTCAGATTTTGGAGCTTTCTATTTACTATTGTTTGTTGCTTATTCTTTACATATTTTAATTGCAACAGCAAGCAATTTTCTTTTGTCTGTATTTTACAACATTTTATTACAGTATTACAAAACTGCTGCTTGAGCGCTTTTTGTTGCACTTCGAGACGGCGTCAGCGCGCAGTATTCAGAGAGATCAGATTATAAAAGCAATTCTTTTTTATATATTTTACGCACTTATCAGAATCTTCTTGGACTCGACACGAGTTACTCAGACAATTGTAACGGCGGCAGAAATATATTTTATCGATAGAAATATTAAATTCTGTTAGCTGAACAAAACAGCAATTATAGAAGAAAGATTTGTTTTTCGATATTGTGCGAAACTTGTTTTCGGAACAAAAGTATAAAGAAAAAAGAAATAGTATTACAAGTCTAGCAATATATAAAATACGCAGAAAAGTAGAATTAAATACAGATATTCGCATATACTCTATCAGTTTTATCAGAAAAACAAGAAAAGATTGCTCTCTCTGCTTTTTCAGAAAAGCAGAAATAGTATTGCTCTATAGTTCTATCAGAAGAGTCAGAAAAGCAGAAACAATTTTATAGTATATAGATCTTCTAGAACACAACTCTCTTATAGATTGTGTTCAATTTATCTATCAAGTTACTCTCTATTATAGATACAAGCTGCAATTCTTGTTATCAAGTGATTGCTTGCATTGTCTGAAGACGTCTACAGATCTCTCCAATAGTATCAATCTATTCTGATACTCTAGTTGTCTAGATAGCAGCGTAACACTAACATATTAATAGAAGAAAAACTATATCGATTTATTATTCTTTAATTAAGATAATTAAAAAAATTAACTATACAAAATATTTGTTAATTTAAATTTATTCTTTCGAACTATTAATAATTTAAACTTTCGAAAACTACTAGAAATGCTTCGATTAAATCTAGTATTTCTAAATTGCATCAAATTATTAAAATTAATTTTTACAAATTTTAATTAAATTTGTAACAAAATTAAATTAAATTTAAAAAAGTTTTAATATATCTTTATTGCTTTAGATACATAATTTAGTTTTTAAAAAATTGTTTATCTTAAAGTATTAATATATTATATCGACATTATATTTTAATATTGCGAACATTTTATTAAATTTACTTTTTTTAATATTAAATATACAAATCGACAATTAATGTTAAAGCTTATAAAAATATTAAAATTCTTTAAAATTAAGAACAAACTTCTTGAAGTTATTATTAATAATACAAACAATAATAGCACTTTTAAAGACAAACTTAATAAAGTTTTAAATCGACAAAAATCTTAATAAAATAAACAACAAAATTTTATTTTTTGTTTAATTTATATTATTAATTTAATAACTTAAAACTTTATTGCAACTCTTAAATTAAAAACAATTATTAACAATATTGTTTTTTAATTAAAGAATAAATAAATTTACAATATTGCAAAAAGTACAAATTTATTTGTTGTAATTAAAAAGATATTTGTTTATATAATAATACAAAAAAATAATGTATTCGTTAAATCTTATTTAAATTTACGCTTTTATTGTCGCTATTAATAACTTGTTTTAGCGTTTAATTTGCTTTAAAGTTTTTTAAAAGTAAAAAAATAAAAAATCTTAAAAACTAATACAAGATATTCGCATTTGTTAAAATTCTATTTATTTAATACTTTGTTGTATATATTAATTACGCAATTATATTAATCTTTAAATAGAGAAATATTAAAAAAAATTAAAAATATAACGTATTCGATTAAACAAAAGCAAGTAACAATCGATTTAATTGCTTAACAATATATTGAATTTTTTTTATAAATATATTTTTATAGTTTTTCGAACAATTAATATTAACATTTATTTAAGATTTCGAATATTTAATACAATATTTAATTATCTTAATTATTTAAAAAAAACTATAACAAATTATAATTATTTTTTAAGAAAAATTATAGTAAAAGCTTGTAAAAAAGTTTCGACAAAGCTTGCTAAATATTATTCGAAAACGAAAAAACTTAATAAAATATTATATAATCTTGCTAATATTTTGAATTCTACGCAAAAATTAAGTTTTTACAAAATATAAAACAAAAAAAATAATAATAGTTCTATAAATTATAAGACAAAATATTAGACAAAATTTAAAATTTATTTTCGACGTTATTATAATTTAGTTGTTGTTTTAAAAGTAAAAGCACAAAAAGCAAATATTGTTAAAGAGATAATACAATATAGTAATATATTTAATTTTTAGTTAACTTTTTTATAGTTTAACGCAAATATTGTAAAATTTTTACTTCGACAATCTTAACACTTTTGTTTAATTTAAAGCAAAAACAATCGATATCTTCGCACTAATATTATAGAGAATAAAAATTTAATATAAAAATATTAAAAAAAAAATATTTCGAGTTATTTTAAATTAATACAAATAATTAAAGATGTTTTTTCTTGTCTAATATTATTAGTAGATATTAAACAAACTTTTAGTTTTGTTCGAAAAATATATTAATAAAATTAATCTTAAATAAGTTTGCAAACAATTGAACAAATTATAATAATTAAATATTATAATTGTACTATGAATTTAAATTTAAAGAAAATTATTATTAAATTGTAAAATATATATTGCAAAGTACAAAATAATAATTAGCAAATTAATAGAAGTAAAAAAAAATTCGAATAAAATTCAAAATTGTTTTGAGTAAAATTTATTTATAATTAAATTATTGTACAAGAGATTTTACATTTATAATATTATTATAAATAAACAAATATTATTAACAATAATGTAGATAAATAATGCATTTAAAATAACTAGATACTTAATATTGTATTAAATTAATATTTTTAACTTTTTAAGAATTATGTTATCTTTAATTTTAATATATATTTAAATATAATAAGATTAAATAATTAAGTCTTAATAACTTAATAATAGCGCGTTTAGTTTCTTATAATAATAACGCACAATTTATAATATTGTTTAAGATAGCATTATAATGCTATCTAAAACTATATTATAAATTGCATATTATTAGCATAAAAAAATTAAAAAAACAAAGATTCGAATCTTTTTTAAAATATAATAATTTTCTTTTTGTGCAATCTTTTATAAGATTATATAGAACAAGATTGTTAAATTCTTTAATTAAAGATATTAAGTTAATAATTTAATTCTAATTATTTAGATAATTTAAATACATAATTATAATACACTTTTTAATTGCTATATTTAATAGAAAAGAATATAAAAAATGCATATAATAAAACAATACGTTTAATAAATAATGTAACAAAATAATGCAAATAATAAAGTGCAATAATTAAAATAGCTTTAATTTTTAATTTTTTACTAATTATTTCGAATTCTAATATAACGAAGATATTTGAACGTCAATTTTATTACTATTTATTATAGTAAAATTCTAGATTCTACATTAATTGCTTCAACAATTGTAAATTCTTAGACTTAATAATCTTACAATTAACATAAATAGCAAGAAGATTGCTATCTAAATACAAAAAGCAAAACATCAATATATACTATATAGAAACAATAATAATAAAAATAAATAATACATTTATTAAAAAAGAAGTTAATTATAAAACTTTTAATAGTTTTCTAAAAAGCTAACAAGATCGATATTTAAATTTAATATTTTTAATTGTTTTTTTTGTTAACAACTTTATTTTGCAAGATTTCGCAAATTAATTTTGCGAAAAACATTTTCGAAATTAACAAATTATTAATCTTTTAATATTTGCGAATTTTACGTAGAATTATTGTTTTAAATTTGTATTTGCGCTTCTTCTATATTACAAACACTTAATTAATAATAGCTTAACATATTATTTCTTTGTATTATTTTTTGCATATTAGAAGTTGTTTTGATCGATTTCTTTTCTTTGTTATAATCAATTTGCGTTGCTATATTTTTTCGCAATTTCTTATCTTCTATTTTACAAACTAAATTAAGTATATTAGCAATATATAATATATTAAATGCATTATTTAAATACATTAGTAATTTGTTTAATTTAAGCTATTAAAGTTTTAAAGCAAAAGATATTGTTAAATTAAAAAAATTTAATACTAAATAAAAGAATTAACAATATAGAATGCGAGAATTAACGAATTTTGCAATTAAGTATTTAATAAATAATGCAATAAAATAATGCGCAACAAATACGTATATTCGTGTTTAATTTTAATAGTCAAAGAGTATATATTATGCGATAATTAACATAATAGAGATAATAATTTTTAGTTGTAATAATATTAAATAAAAGTAATATTTAAACTTTAATTCTAATATTAAATACGTAAGTTTATTTTATTATTGCGACAACTTTTTTATTTAAACACTATATATTAATTAACATATTTAATATTGTCTATTGTCTTAATTTATATAGTTAATATATAAATTTGTTTTATATTATTTGTATACATTATTATTAAAACTAATTAAAAGAATAAACTTTCTAAAATCGAATTTCTTCTTATTTAGAAATTCGAATATTGCTAAGTAGCTAATATTATACTATTAAATAAAAAATTTGTTTTGCATTATTTATATATATTATCTTTAAAACTAATTCAAAGCGCAAAACATCTATTTTATTAACTTTTTCGCAAACTATTGTTAGTAGAAATTGTACTACAATATAAATCGAAAATAAAAAATTGTTTTACAAAAAATAAAATATTAATTGTATAGTACTTTACAAGCGTTTAATTAAGTTGCGAACAACAACTATCTTTAAGAAAGTCTCTAAATAAATTCAAATTAACATAGAAAAAACATTAAAAATATAATAATTAATAAAAAAGTAAAAAAAGAACTATATAGTAATGCATTCAAGTAATATATATATATTTAAAAAACTAATTATATTGTAGCGCAATACTTTGAGATCGAATTAATAAAAAAAATTAAAGATAAAAATATTGCAAAATAGATTAAAGTTAATACAATTGCTATATAAATAATTTTAAAAAGTAAAAATATAAACACAATACAATTGTTTAATATTTAAATATATATAAAGTCTAATATAAATAAAATAATTAATCTACGTGTTAGCCTAATTTTAATTAGTTCAAATTGAGCAAAAATATAATCAAATATATAATATTAATTATCGAAATAATTTAACAACGCATTCTACATTATAAAGAATTTAATAAATTGAAGAAAGCGCATAATTCAAATGCAATTAACAAATTTAAAAAATTCAAAAACACTTTTGCAAACAATAAAAATGTTGCAAATCGCAAAATATTTAATTTTTTAAAATCGACAAATAATAATTCTAAGAACTTGATTAAAATTAATAATAATAAAGAGAAAATAAGATAAAAGAAGACAAAGAATAATGCGAAAATAATAGATAACAAATATA
>JAABUL010007765.1_pt1 | contig 11319 bp, 18 predicted proteins | sample 5559151 | NCBI WGS metagenome assembly JAABUL01 (sample SAMN10711876, study PRJNA513368) | rock metagenome | isolation source: Antarctica rocks | place: Antarctica: Victoria Land, Pudding Butte sud | reverse complement strand
TGGATATCATGGTGAGTACACGAAGATCGCCTCCTGCGTCTATGAGGAGGTCCGTAGTTGCTTTCGCACTGATGATGCTTCTCAGGAGGTCAACCCGTCCCTACTGGATCCAGTTTCGATCGACAAAACCGTCGCCATCGGATGCTCGCTGGCCAGAGCGGCTCTGGGCGAGACCCTGCTGTAAGGAGGGCGATAGCGATGAGGAACAGCAGCATAGCATGACAAGTTTAGCATCGTCGCATTGTAGCAGGGCATGGATCATGACTCAATGAAATATGACGGGTCCCTTCCGCGCGATGTCAGCGTTGTCATGACATGCAGATTTCTATACTACCTTACACAACCCCAAGGTCACGTGATCATTTTCTGGGGATTTCCTCGAGACTTTCCGTTGTCCTCGACTCGAGCTGTCGCTATCAGGTCCTTCAGGTAACCGTTTACGGCAAGACTGCTCCCATCTCATACGGCTTTACGCCTGAAGAAAGCCAATCTCACCATTACGCGTCCTTTACCTCTCTTTCGGCCCTTGATCCCTTGGTCTCCTCGACTAGACACCCGTCACCTCGTATGGCACAGGATGGCTACATTTGCAGCTCCCCCAATCGCCTCCTCTCACTCTCCCGTTGTGAAATACCCCCTCCCCGATATTCCTACCAATGTACCCGGAGCCGACCCTGCCCGCTCACCCAAAGACGCCTTCCGATTAGCGGTAGCCAAATTCGTGGGCGAGGTATGGGATGAGGACCCAGCGAAGATTTATGCGGGTGTTGATACAGGTGAGTCAGCTCGCTCCCTTGGTTGATCAGAGATTGATTCGGAGAGGGTAGCAAAGAAAGGAGCGGACTTGGCGGTGGCTATCCCGAGGTATAAAAAGGGACCGCCGGCGGAGTGGGGGAAGAAGGTCCTTGATGCGGTGAGCTCTACCAGCAAGACGTTCCTGGCGTTACCGGTTGCTGATGCGGGTCTTGTGTTTAGTTCCAACCGGATACTTGCCTCTCCGAAGTCACCCAGACCGGTGCTTTCCTGATATTCCAGATCAAGTCGGTTCATTCCACTCGCCAAAGGGAGCTAGCCTGACGCCTCCCTCGCAGCAAACAGAGCTTCGCCTACCATATCCTCCGCCGAATCAACCTCTCCTCCCGTGCCGCCCTCCAAAACCCCACATCCCATACCGAAGCCTTCGGCTCGACAACCGAAGGCTCGGGCAAACACATGCTCATCGATTTCTCATCTCCGAACATCGCGAAACCGTTCCACGCTGGACATCTGCGGAGTACGATCATTGGGGCGGTGATTTCGAATCTGCATGAGGCGGCTGGGTGGAGGGTGACGCGATTGAATTACTTGGGAGATTGGGGGACGCAATATGGTGTGTTGGTTGCTATGGGATTGATGTTGGGCTGATGAGGCAGGACTGCTGTCGGTGGGGTTTGATCGGTATGGGAATGAGGAGGAGCTGGTGAAGGATCCGATTCAGCATCTGTATCAGGTGAGTCGCAGACACTTTGAACTTTGCTGAGTAGGCGTCAGGTGTACGTGAAGATCAACAAAGCGAATACCGAGGAGAAGGAGAAGTTCAATGCTGGGCAGGTCACGGATGCGGACTCGACGATACATGCGCAGGCCAAGCGGGTCTTCAAGGATATGGAGGATGGTACGTTGCAACTCAGATACTCCCGGATTCATCCTGATGTAAACACCAGGCGAATCGAGAGCGATTGCGCAATGGGCACGATTCCGGGATCTCTCCATCAAGAAGCTGGAGGAGACATACGAGAAGCTCAACATCCATTTCGACGTATACTGGGGAGAAAGTCAGGTGTTGAAGGAATCGATGGATCGGGCGATCCGGATAGTGGAGGAGAAGAAACTTACCTGCGAGGATCGAGGAGCGCTACTGGTCGACTTGACGAAGTTCAAGATGGACCGGGCGATCATACGGAAAGCAGGTGGGTCGACCATGGTCGAGCTTGGACTGACTGGTAGATGGTACATCCATTTACCTGACTCGAGATCTGGGAGGGGCGCACGATAAGTGGGAACGATATCACTTCGACAAGCACATCTACGTCGTCCAGACCGCGCAAGCATTGCATTTCCGGCAATTGTTCAAGACTCTTGACCTCATGGGTGAGGAATGCGCAGGCAAGCTGGAACACGTCCCATTCGGTGAGTCCACTTTGGTCTTGCTCTTGCTGATGTCAGGTATGGTGAATGGCATGTCGACGCGGAAAGGGACGGTCGTGTTCCTCGACGATATCCTGGAGGAGGCGAAGGAGGTGATGCATGAGCAGATGAGGAGCAATGAGGCGAAATACGCTCAGGTTGAGGATCCGGAGACGACCAGTCAGGTCATTGGCACAACGGCGGTGAAGATCCAGGATATGTCCGGAAAGCGGTGAGTTCGGATCTTTTATCAATCTTGAGGCATTACTGATGAGGTGAGCAGGATCAATGACTACGCATTCAACATCAAGCGGTGCACATCATTCGAAGGCGACTTCGGACCTTTCATCCAATACTCTCATGTCCGATTATGTTCCGTCCAGCGGAAGAACCCCAACATCCCGGTCCCAGCATCCGTCGACGAGATCGACCTATCCATCCTCGACGAGCCGAAGATAAACGATATCATCTCCCACCTCGCGCTGTATCCAGCCGCTGTGCGGACCGCACTCCAGTTCTCAGAACCTTCCACATTGGTGACTTGGTGTTTCAAGCTGAGCCATCTTGTGGGATCGGCATGGGAGAGTGTGAAGGTCGCGGGTGCAGATGAGGAAGCGGCACAGGCGAGACTGTTCTTGTATGTTCAGACGAGGGAGGTGCTGGCTTCGGCGATGAGGCTGCTGAGTCTGACGCCTATAGAGAGAATGTAAATGGCATAGCATGCATCGTATCATGTCGCGTTTCGGGAGAATCCTACCTTCCATCCTGGAAACCACTTCTTCAATGGCAGATGTCGCACCATACTGCCATCAGACCGTCAGTACGCACAAGTCGAACAGATATCTTATGTCCCACTGTCGCCGCACCTTCGCGGGTATATTGAGCGATGCTGAGCTAGCTCCAGTCGTGATCGTCGCCTGTCCCATCATAATCCTGAAGCAACCACTCCCTGTCATTCTTTCTTGCCAAAAGATGTCGCCAAGAGGAGAATTGACTACTCCATAGTCTGAACTTTCGTCGTGGTGGAGATCGAGGTCTCCATCGTTCGATGCAGGAAGGCGCAGGTCTACGTCCCTCCCCTCGAGCGCGGGGCAGCTCTCTCGAAACATCGCAAGCTCTTCCGACAGCTCAGTGACCTCATTCATCCTATTAGCCAAATCGCATCTTGCTGGTTCATCGGCAACAGCGCGAAGGTCCTGGGGAGTGGTGATCAAGCTCCTTTGGGTCTGACCGTCATTGAGACCTCGGATCGGTGGACCGGTGGCCGGCGTGCTTGAGGCAAGTCCCCTTTCGATCGGGAATTGAGCGAGAGGATTTTTTACGGCAGCGTGGTATGCGGCGACGGCGGGATAAAGAGGCTGTGGGGCCCGACAGGAATCATGATGCGTAGTTTCTTAGCGTTACGGTCTAGCGAGACGGTATCAGCAAATGGTCGGCGGTAGCAGCTCAACTTACTTGACTCATGCTCGCCTTCGGTCTCGGAACACGGGCATGTCGGAGTCGTGACTTCCGGTTCGTGGCGCTAAAATCCGGAAGGGATAAGCAAATATTCACACTAGGTTGTAAGAGCTTACCGGATCATTCGTTGATGACGTCTCCGTCGATGCCTGCCTGCTAGCGGGACTACTGTTTAAATCCTGCTTTGAGGAGCGCAGCTATAGACCCGAGCCGAGGGGGAGACAATTTACACCGAAGGTCCCAGCTTTGCAATCTTTGCATTCTTTGCAATCCTGAGTATCCCGGCGATCGCGGATCGCGGCATAGACCTGTAAAAGGTAGCTTCAGCGCTCGCTTCACGCTCCATCACTCGATGCTTACATTTATTTGCTGCCACTCGTCAGGCCGCTCAATCTCAATCATCGAGCGGTGCCTGGCGAGAGGAGCGTCAAAGTCAATGCATCTGCCTTTGATGAGACAGTCGTCTTCGATACCAAGTACTTTGTAGCCCCAGCAGGCACTGAGAGTCCCTTTCCGGACTCGGGATCGACCGACCAGTGATAGAGGTACGTCTTGGTGATGCCTCGCCAAGTATAACAAGAAATCTGATGATGCCTACGAGCGTCGGACACCTAGAGCAGGATATTCAATCACGTATACATGAATGCCGGATAGGCATGCTTGAAGGCCGTCGCGTCTTCATAGCCAGGCAACGGACCGGGCACGCTCGTGATCTCGAGTGCCATCTGTCGCGACGGATTAGGGCTTCGATCGTTCCCCAGTGCGCCGCGTTCGCCGGCCAGTAGGCGGGCTGGGCTCTCTCGGTCATAAGGAAGAACCCGTCTCGTAGATCTCGATGCCTGGCGTTGTATGGGCGAGTGTTGTGCTTGCCGTGGACCACATGATCCATGCGGAAGATCGTCAACAGTGGGATGCGGGCACGGCAAGACGAATGCTGTCGGTGAATTAGCGCCCCACCTTGTAAAGAAAGAGGACACGTCAATGGAGATGATGGGAAACGAACGCGGACTTGTGAGGGGACGAGGCCTTTTGAAGCCTAGTCGGGTCTACGCGTCGAGTCGGCTCATGAGGGGTCAGTAGGGCTGATCCTACGTGCTACCTTGACGTGGTGCATGTCCGAGAGTTCATCGGTTAAACCTCCCGAACCAAAAGAGAGAGGTCGGGAAAACAGAAACGAAATACACGTCATGATAAAGATGGCCCCGACTGATCTCAACCAATATTCGCTGACTGGCTTTTCTGTCTTGTGTCCAGCATGTCAGGTTCGTGGCCTCTCCTTCACTGTCCAAACCTCCCCTTCTGATTCCCTCACAGTCCATCAAAACCCCTTCGACCCCCCGCAACCGCTCGATTCCAACCCCTTCGAGCCCTCCGCCATTTCCTCCAACCCATTCTCCCACCCCAATGATTCCGCCTCCTCCCTCAACTCCCAAGACACCGAACGCGGTCTCGGTGGTGCCGCCTCACAACCATATGACTCGATCCCCAATCAGGGACACGGGCATGGGCAGAGCTCAGCGAGCGTGAAGAAGACGAGCGACTATGGTGAGCGGATGAGGGTGTTGAGAGAGAGGGAGGCGGAGGTCGCGGCGAGGGAGAGGGCGGTCGGGATACAGCAAAATAATTGGCCGCCTTGTATGACCCACTTCCTCCAGTCTCGCTTGATTGATGAGCGGTGTGCAGTCTTCCCTTTCGTCCACCATGATATCAGTACTCTCCCCACACAGCATCAAACGGTGACCAAGCTGCTGTACTACCAATGGCTAGCGCTGGCCGTCACGCTCATCGTCAATCTCTTGGGCGCAATCTTTCTCCTCGTCGCGGGAAGCTCGGAAGGAGGGTGAGTTGATGTCGCAGCTCCCCTCCATCCGGCCGGATGTCTTGGGATGTCGTTGGCATGAGCTGATCAAGGGGATGATGTAGCGCGGACGTAGCAGCAGCAGGCGGTTATGTCCCCGTTATCGGCATAGCCTCGTTCATCGGGTGGTATCGACCGATCTACCTCGGCTTCTCACGGACTGAGGGGAAGGCAATGGCGTTCTTCTTCTGTTCGTCCACCTAATCCTCATCATCTATATCTTCCCCAATGCTCGAGAAACCAAGCTGATCCCCGCAGACCTGTACTTCCTATTCGCGGGCTTCCATCTCCTCTTCTCGATCTACATGATCATCGGGATCCCCTGTACGTCTGGCCTTTCTTGATACCTTTTGAAAAGCTTACTGTTGGTACAGCAACGGGTTCTGCAGGTCTGATCAATACGATCTCGATGTTCTCGCAAGGCCACATCCTCGCTGGCGTGTTTGGCGTCCTCTCGAGCGTAGGTTGGGTGATACAAGCTGCAGGAGGGGGGTTGCTCTACAAGCGGGTACGTCACCTCACCCGGTGATCAGCCGAGAAGTGCGAGCGGTAGGCTGACAGAAAGTAGGTATGGGACTACAAGAATGGTCACGGGGATATCAACTTCCAGGAGGTCAGTCTGACCCTGCCGGACTTAAGCTATCTGGGAGCTCAAGCGTTGCCGGGATGCTGTTGACTTTGTTGATAGGCCACGAATCAGTTCAAGTCGAACTCGATCAGGACGATCGTGATGCATCAAGCTCGAATGTAGCGCGCTGCGGCGGAGCAGGGACAATGGGACTTGGGCATCTTTGGTGGAACGACTATGTGTATTGGACAAAGGAGGATACCGCTGGACCAGATGATGGCACGATGTGATACCATGCAGAACTAGACGCCTCAGGTAGCAGCACCACTTGGTCAGGGACTTGGCCGGACAGAATTGTACAGGCATAGGGGTATTGTCCATCTAGGCAATTACGGTACGGTTCTTCATCGCAAGCTATCTCCTCCATTAACAGGCGGTGGACTGGCCTCCTCCTTCGCGTCCGCAAAACTCTGCGCGTCTTGTTCGACTTTCCACACGTGTCCATGCCCGAAGCGATACCCATAATCCTCACTCGCAATGCTTGGACTCGCCGCCAATGCGACTCCCGCGTCAACAGGCGTCTCTGGGCGCAATGGTGGGACGGGGAGTCTGCGGAGCATGGGTGAGAGTGGTGATCCAGCTTCGTCATGATCAAGCGAGGTCCGCGGTTTGGCGCGACGGAAAGCGGCGGCTGAAATCCTGCCTCCTACTGGCACTCCGGCGGGGATAGGGCGAGACTCGGGGAAGGCGACCGGAGCTTGTTCAAGTGTTGGACCTTCTAAAGGCGTGTAGAAGCCTCCGTCGCCATCGCCAGGAGTCGACACTGAGGGCATCCCGTTCCTGAATGACGTGGGTGGCGGAGGAAGATCGATGGACGTGGGCGAAGTGACTGTATGAGGGGTGTGACCGGCAGGTTGGGCGGTATGATCGGTATCGGTGGTGGCTACGCTGATGGGTGGTCCGAGATTGGCATCGCGCAGTGTCATCGATTCGGGATCTGCGGCATGATCGCGCTTCACGTTGAGCGGTTCCCATGGAGAATTGAGATTACCCGGCTCCGCGTAAGGCGTCGACACGCTGCTCACGACATCCTGATCGTGCGGAGGATGCAGGGTGTCGCCTGTAAAAGCAGCTTCCGCCTGTTGCGTTTCCACCCTTTCCGCATCGAGCTGACGCTGCTGCTCGTACTCGTAATCCTGCGCCCTCCCGGCTCCTACTTCAGGTGTGGTCCCACCTCCTTCGTCCGCCATTGCGCTGCCGATCGCATCATGGGCATCCTGCTCGTTTCCGTGAATCATATCGTCCGGGGGTCCTTGCCAGACCACATGATCACCATTCCCCTTTGTACCGCCGTAATCGCCATAAGCATGTTCATCCCCTCCATAGGGATTGCTCATGGCCTCGCCATAAGGATTCGTGTTGTCGAGGCTGTAATCCCTCTGTTTTCCCTTGGTAGGTGGAGAAGCGGCATTGCCAGGATAATTGGCGAACTCCTCGGCGGCCCTGACCTTGGGAAGTGGGACAGGAGGAGCAGTGAATCTTTCTTCTGGAAGCGGATGGGGGAGGCCGGGTGGTCGAGGTGCGCTGTCTCCTGCGCTGAATTGAACGGTCGCAAGCTAATTCAAAATCAGTAAACGCTTCCAGGCAATTGGCTTGGGAACTTACGCATTTGGTTGCCTCGTTCACCGCATTCTCCGTCTTGTCGTACCCAGTGTAGCGTGCTCGGCCGTACCCAGGCGGTGTCTCCTCTAGAGGGATCTCCTCGAGTAGCAACTTGCCCAGCTCGCCAATGATACACATCTTCTCGCCGAGCTCCTCGAGTCCACCGAACTTTATCGATAGGGCTTCCTTCATGATTCTGCATTTTGATTAGCTGGATTATCGCAGGCGCAAGGCAGACTCACTGTCGCTTGAAGTCGCCAATCTTGGACTCCTCAGTAAGGATCTCTGTGTCCATCTTTTTTCAAATTCAGTTCCACGTCCAGTCGCTTGACCTTCGACTCACCTGCCTCATCTCCGTCCTCAGCCTCTCAAGCAGCTCAGTCTGCTGCGGCAAAGCCTTATTCTCCGGTCCCATCTTCGCCAGCTTCTTTTCTGCCGTTTCTGACTTCGCCCCAGTCGCCCGCCTCCTCCGCCGAAGCTCGTCGAGCGCTTCCTCGCGCTCTCGGATCCGCTTATAGCAGCCGCGCATATTGGATTGGTGTTCGGTGAAGACGTGCAGGGCGTTGGTTAATTGAGTCAGGAGGGTGGAGGAGTGAGTCAGGACATCTTGGAGGTCGGGTCCCTCCAGAGAACCGTAGGGAGGGAGAGCAGCTGCTGCCTTTTGCGATTCTGGAGGACGTCAGCGCCAATGAACCAGTGAAACACCAGCTATCCTGTAGCTGAGGTATGGGCAGGCTACTAACCGCTAGCAAGCTTCTCCGTCGCCTGCAAGACACTTTTTTCGGACGAGATGACACTGAACATATCGTAAGTCCATTGTCCCAGTTCTCGAAGCAGTAATTTGAGTCGTGAACCGCTGCACTCACTCCTGCAAAGCTCTCAGGTCCCTATTCCCCAACCCAGGCAACAAGCTCTGATGCGCTATACCCTTCGCAAGTTTCTTCCCCAGCGCATCCAATCCTCCCGCTCCGGTTCCATCCCTATCCCGATCCCTCTCTTTACCCGGAGAATAGCCATCATCGTCGTAATAGCCATTCCCGTTCGTACGTGTTGCCGATGGGGAAGAAGGACCGTCACCGCTGGTGTTTCTACGACCGAAAGTGGGGAGCGAGAATTTGCCCGAGGTGTTTCGGAGCGTCATGATGAGGTAGCTGACGGTGCCAAGAAGATACCAGGTAGAAGTAAAGTCAAAGGAGTGGCAATTTACCGTTAGGTTCGGTAGCACACCGCCACCACGTGGTTCGACCACCTGCTCCTGCGCAAATACGGTCTTATCGCTATCTCCGGGCCAGAATGTGCGCCGTACAAAACTTCAATATTCTACTCATAATTGGCGACGTCATAGCAAAGGACCTAACGGTTATCGGTCAGGCGGATCAATCATTCCCTCTGCACAGACCCTCCCTTCTTGTTTTCGAAGGACGTGTTTCTGATTCCCCACATTGATCCCGTCTCTGGCGCGCTGACCGTTCCTGACCGGCCGGCGTGATTCCCGCAGACAACGCTGTTCCTCGGGAATTGCCAAGTGCTGTGCATCGTTGTCTGTTTGGTTTTGATCGAATCGGTCCCGCCACCTCGGCGGTCATTAGCCCACTTGATCCTTTCACCTTCATTTGATCATTCCCTCTTCTCTTTCCTTGCCACCCATTTCTGATTTACCATCAACCCTGCACATCATCAACTCGACGGCCATCACGACTTACACCTACCCTACACCGAGAGCAGGTCCATCGGGGACTTCAACCAACCCTGCTTACCGACTATCGTCAACGCACTGATAGGAGAAACGAGAATATCGGCTACAATGGTCAGTGATCTAGCGACGGATCAGGACGGAGCCTGATTGATGGATGACACTTTCTCTCTTCCTCTCGTCATCATTCCCCTCCTACTGCACTCCTTTTTCCGACTATCCGACTACGTCGATCCTTCGATCCGGTGACATGATTCAGACTTACTACGGCGGGATGGGCGGCATGGGAGGGATGGGCTATCCCGGTATGATGGGCATGGGCGGCATGGGAATGGGCGGCATGGGAATGGGCGGCATGGGAGGCATGGGGATGGGTGGAATGGGATTGGGCGGGATGTACCCCGGCATGATGGGGATGGGCGGGATGGGTGGATATGGCATGGGAGGGTATCCTGGGATGATGGGGATGGGTGGTGGTTATGGGGTACGTCCCTCAGCTGTTTGCGGCCCAGACGGAGCCTGCTGGCTCGCACGGGGGCGAAGAATGCTGACGACGGGTGATGTAGATGCCACGATACGGTCAAGGGTATGTCGGATGATGACGTTTTCCATCTCCCGTATCGCCTATGGCTGACGGTTTTCGCAGCATGTATGGCGGAGGCATGGGTGGCTATGGGGGCTACGGGTGAGTCAGCGACGATCTCACTGCATAGCTCCTTTGCGAACCGAGCTGTCCCTGTGGGATCAAAAGCGTGGCTGACGGATCTGTCTGGTCCTCTATCAGGGGCTACGGGTATGTCTGCGATCCCTTTTCGAGTGATCAGCCGTACCTCGCCGTAAACACGATAACACACGCTGACATCGACCGAGCAGGTACGACCCGATGATGGGCTATAGTGTATGTCCGATACTCATCGATTGACTCCTGTAACCCGCTGAAGCTCAGTCAGGCGCCTGGTGCTGCCAATTATGTCGATGACTATCCGGATGCTCATCGGTAGGCAGATGTCTGACTGCGAGAATCACATTCTGACCAGGTCACTTATCCCTTCATGATTGCTGTTCATGCTGTCCTCTCCCTCGACTCGACTACATGCCATTCCTTGCCGATCAATTGACCCGAATCCTGGTCTCGCGGTGCTGTCTTATCGGTATGCGGATTCCGCTCCCGACAGTGTGGAACATGCGTACCGTCAATCCATGCCAGATTCTTACGGTGTCGGTCTCGGAATGATGAGCGGCATGGGCGGCGGGATGGGGATCAACAATCTCCCAGGCGCTCAGACGTTGATGTACGGTAGGGGAATGGGTTATGGTGGAGGGGTGGGTCTCAATTTCAGCCGGCTTCCGAAGCCTTCGACTGACCTGAATCGGACAGGGGTGGTATGCATGAGATAGAGTGCATCAGCATGTTTTTGGGGAGTGGAGGGGCGAAGAAGGCGGATGTACATCGAGGATTATCATCATGTATCGTTGTGCCAAGTGTGCGCATCATCACACCAATCACAATTGGGACCGCATTGATTGCCCAGCGGCGATCAGCCGATTTCTGCAAGCTTCGAATTCGGCAGGTTCAAGGGAGGACGATCAATACTTCAAGAATCCCCTTTCTTGTCCTCGCTCTTCTCAAAAGGTACCTGTCATTGTCAGCTGCTACGCATCTCCTCGATACTAATGCATTTTTATCTGTACTGAAGGGATTATCTCGTAAACTGATGGCGTATTAGCCATCGTTCTCGATATATGGGCGGTGCATACCTGGATGTCGTCGATCCGCAAGATCAGCGCAACTGTTTCCGTTGCCAATTCCAAAGCGCTTGTCGACACCAGCAAAGGCTGTACGACATTCTCCTCCAGGATATTCGAGATGATGCCCTGTCCACGCTCAGCCCCCCCTGGATTCAGAGCGAAATT
>JAABUL010007763.1_pt1 | contig 11330 bp, 6 predicted proteins | sample 5559151 | NCBI WGS metagenome assembly JAABUL01 (sample SAMN10711876, study PRJNA513368) | rock metagenome | isolation source: Antarctica rocks | place: Antarctica: Victoria Land, Pudding Butte sud | reverse complement strand
AACCCTAACCCTAACCCTAACCCTAACCCTAACCCTAACCCTAACCCTAACCCTAACCCTAACCCTAACCCTAACCCTAACCCTAACCCTAACCCTAACCCTAACCCTAAAACCTGAAACCTGAAAGTTTGAAGAAAATCGACTCAGAAAGTTAAATGATACTCAGTCTTTGAAAACAATGATATCAAGCTCTCTGTTTTCAAGTTCTCGCTTAATTTTCTCTTCAAAAACAATGATACTCAAAGCTGAATATCATTACTCATTTGAAATAATACATCATTTATTATACTATTAAATATATTATTTACTACATTACTTACTATATTATTCATTATACTACTCATTATACTACTTACTATCTTATTCATTATACTACTACTGTTTATTATATTATTAACTTCATTATTTTCTACATTATTTACTATTCATTACATTATTTATTTTACTATTAATTACATTATTTACTATATTACTTACTACATTTCTCATTATACTACTTATTATACTACTTATTATATCATTTATTATACTATTTACTACATTACTCATTATACTACTTACTATCTTACTTATTATACTACTCATTATACTATTTACTACATTATTTATTATACTACTTTTTATATTACTTACTATATTACTTATTACATTACTCATTATACTACTTGTTACATTACTTATTATTTTACTTATTATATTACTTATTATACTATTTACTACATTACTTATTATATCACTTATTATACTACTTATTATACTATTTACTACATTACTTATTATACTATTTACTATATTATTAACTGATCAGCGATGAAACTCATCTGTATGTGATGCTGACTACGAATCTACTGTTTAGCTACAGTAAAGTCTAGAGATTATCAAAAGTTTGAATGACATCAAGATGCTGCATGATGATGAAGCGCTGTGCGTTGATTGCATGCAGAGTTTTCGCGATCGCGCAGACTTTAATAATCTCAATGCGCATGCTACAAGCAATCTGCATGCAGATGAGAAAGTCAAATAGAACGCAGAACTATGAGAAAAATCACTTATGAAAATCATTCGATTCAGTATCTTGTTGTCGTGATAACAAGAACTGAGACAGAACATTCTTGCATTTGATCTGTTGAAGATGATTAGCAGAAAGAACTTGAATCATGAACATTCTTTAAATCTACGTGCTAACTACATATAGATCTTGTTAAGACTGCGTGTCTGTTACTACAACACAAGCAACTCACAAGACTCATTAAGTTCAACACAAGCAAACTTGAGAGTCTCATTAATATTGTTTAACAGATGTTCAGACACAGACATTCTATATGTGAGCAATACGCTGACGAGAAGACTTTGTTAAAAGAAGAGAAATACAAGCGAGTTAGTAAAGAATGATTGAACTATGCTGTCTGATTAGAAGTGTAGCATATGAACATCTCTGCAAAACATGATCGATCTGCATGAGAAAGATCTTTACAGATAATGCAAAACAGATGAGTTGCACATCTTACAAGCGAAGTGAGCGTCTGCAAGACGTGATATACAATGATGATGACTGTCGATCTTGAGAATCTCATTTCTTCACTGAGTTCTGACTCTTGAATGTCTTGATGATAAAGTCAATCTCTAGTCAAAGACATCATCTGTATAGCTTGAAAGAACAGTAGCGTGTGTCGATGTGATTAAAGAAGAAATCGACTGCGATACGTCTGCAACTCATGCTTAAGAAGTAAACTGTCAAAATCTGAGCAGTGAGAGATCTCATTCGTCTTGAACTGTGAATCTGTCGCGAGAAAACTCTTTGAGTAATCTCTTGAGTCTAAGAGAGAAATCAGCATAGAAGTCGTGCTTTATGTATGTTGCATGCAACGTATACAACATATTTTCGATAGATTCACGCATTTCACTAGAAAATCAAAGAGATTCAACATGATGACTAGCATACAAATAGAAAGCTCAGTTATTAAATTGAAATCAGACGTATGAATTCTAAAGATGCAACTGAACATGAAACTGCAATGAGACGCGCATCTTCGACAAATAAAGATGAATCACGTCACAAGAATGCTGACACTTAATTGTCTTGAAGTCTTCACATGAGAAGCTATCTTCACAAAAGCGAGACAAGTATACTCAGCAGTAGTGAGATCAGAAATCGCATTCAAAGCATCAGTCTGACATCAGCGTGACAAGAAAGATGAACTGTTGAGCAAAGAATGCAGACTAGAAACACTTCAGAATCAGACTTTGCATCACGTAGCAGAAGTGTTCAAAAGAGTAAACATTAAAACTCTAGAGACAGAAACATACACAAGTTCGTTACATGTTCATTTGAACATGCTACAGAACAAGATCACGCTACACAGTTGAGTCGACGATTGAACGCAAGAGATCAGACAAGCATGCAAACTAATATGCACTCATTTGACGAGAGTTAATCGCGTCATTTCTCGCTTACTTGTCATCAAGAAAATAGTACTTCTGAATGTTTTCATTCAAGAAGATGCAAAGATACAGTCAAGATGCAGATGACACATTCTCTTCTTTACAATGATTTCAACAAGCGATAGCATTGCAATAACGCAGTATCACAAAGATCAATGAAATCAATGATGAGAAAAATACAGAGAATGCGTTGCAAACGTCAACGCAATCTCAGCACAAAGATTGCATCTGAGCAATAAGATGATAAAGATGCGTGATGATTTTCAGAAAGCAGAAAGCATTCTCACAATGCATATCAGAATTGAACGCATAGATCTGAATGTTTATCTGCACTTTAGAAATGTTTCAGACACAAATAGTTTGCAATGCAACTGCGAATGAAGTCATCAAATGATGAAGCATGTACTCATGCATTGCTTGAACTGATTGCATCTGTGATCAAGAATGCTACAAGATGCTGACTTCTTGAACTATTAAATAATTGTTGTCATTACGAAGAATCTCAGAACAGTAGCGAAGATGATGATGAAAACGAAGCTCTTGAAGCAATTTAGAGTGACTAAAACACTCGTTCTTTAACATGCAATCAACGTGAACAAATTTGATACATAGTTTCAAAACTCACTGTTTCAACTGCATGAAGCAGTCGTGTAGACTGCAAGTGATTTTCTACCTCAGAGAGTTTTGTTCACTCGATACAGATAGCATAAAGTCTCTCATGAGTCAATTTAATCAATGTCACAAGAGTGTATGAATTTATTATTATTATTATTATTATTATATTATTAACTTCATTACTTATTACTTACTATATTACTAACTATATTATTAACTACATTACTTACTTTATTACTCATTATTCTCTTCACTATTTACTACATTCTTACTATACTACTTATTACACTTTTCATTATTTATTATATTATTTACTACACTTACTACTTATTGCATTACTTACTATACTACTTATTATACTACTCACTACTCATCATATTACTTACTATACTACTTACTATACTACTCATTATATTACTTACTACTAACTACATTACTTACTTTATTACTCACTATTCACTACATTACTCACTACACTTTTTACTATATTACTTACTACTTTACTCATTGTTCATTACATTACTTACTACACTTTTTACTATACTACTTACTACTTTACTCATTATTCATTACATTACTTACTACTCTACTTACTATATTACTTATTACATTACTTATCATATTACTTACTACATTACTTACTACATTATTTATTATACTACTTACTACATTACTTACTACTTGTTATATTATTTATTATACTACTAACTATATTATTTACTATATTACTTTCTACATTACTTACTACATTATTCATTATACTACTTATTATACTATTAACTACATTATTTACTACATTACTTATTATACTACTTATTATATTATTAACTACATTATTTACTACATTACTCATTATATTATTCATTATACTACTCATTATACTACTTACTACATTATTTATCATACTACTTATTATATTACTTATTATATTATATACTAGACTGATAACAAGATTCATCTGTACGTGATGTTGACTATGAATCTTTTGATTCTATTCTGTGTTTGAATAGAAGTCAAAAGAGTCAAGAGATTTCAATTCAACGCAGTTTAAATGATGTTAAAACGTTGCGTGATCAGAAAAGTCGTTGTGCAGAGTTTTCATTCATACGACAACATTCTTTCTAACAGTCATAATCAATCTATGAAGAAGATTAATGACATGTCAATGTCAGTAAGAGATGAAAAGATACTACTAGTGAAAAAGACAACTAAGATGAAGAGTCTGTGAGTTGTGACTATAAATGATTGAAGAATTTGCAACTCGTCAACTGCGTCAATATCGAAACGTCTTCATTACATTGACAATGTCATCAAGTAATTGATGAAAAGATATCAGGTAAAATAGTTGTTTTAAGTATTGAGAGACGTGATTACAATGCTTGAAGAAGTAATGACTTGTTGATCATGCTGATATACTGAAAGAGCTTGAGCTCATCTTCTTTACTTGACATCAAGTCATTCATCTATTCACGTGAAAAATCAAGAGCTCAAGAGAATGATCAGAATGCATTCTCTTTCATTGATCAGAGTCAAACATCGAATGATTGTGATCGTACGTTTATACTAACAATTCATTCAACGTCTACGTGACATAAGTCAAATCAAGAGAAGAAAAGAGTTACTCAGTACAATCATACTCTATCTTCTCATCGTGTGCATCTCTCTTTCATCACATATTTCTCTGCTCAATGAATGACAATTATTGAGTAAGAGAACACAGCTCTACGTACGTTACAATCACAAGCATCATGAGTGCAAAGAAAACGTCTTTCGTCTTCGAATTGAAGATTGAATCGAAACATCATTGTATAGAATATCATCAATGAAGAGCAGAGCAAAGATGATGCATCATAATCAAACAGCACAGACACTTTCATCAAGAGTTTACTCAAGCATCACACGCTGAATAAAAGCTATAGATTCATTACTTGATAACACAGTGTCAATCTCATTGTTTCAACTGCGTGAAGCAGTTGTATAAACGACGAGTGATTTTCTTTTTCAGAGAGTTTTGTTCACTCAATATAAATAGCATAGAGTTCTTCATGAGTCGAGTCTAAATCAATGTCACAAGAATGTATGAATTACAATTACAATTACAATATTATATACTACATTATTTATTATACTACTTACTACATTACTTATTATATTACTTATCATACTACTCAATATATTACTTACTACATTACTCATTACATTATTCATTATACTACTAACTTTATTACTTACTACATTACTTACTATTTATTACATCATTTATTATGTTATTAACTACATTATTTACTATATATTCTTAGACTGATCACATCAAGTTGAGTCATTGAGATTGAGTCAAATTCTCAACTCATCAACACTTGATTTAAGTCAAAATTCTTAATTTAAGTATTTAAGTTAAGTCATGATGTTTAAATCAAGTATTTAAATTAAGTTAAAGAGTTGAAATTGAGTATTGACTTGAAATTTTCAACTTAACTCATTAAGACATAAAGATAAATAAATAGATATTTTATTATGACTTTATATCATAATTCTCTATCATAGCTTTTTATTAAATAGTCTTCATGTTTTCTCTTCATGACTTTTCTTCATGACTTTTCTTCATGACTTTCTATCAAACAATCTTTATGTTTTTCTATCATAGCTTTCTATCATAACTTTCTATCATAGCTTTCTATCATAGCTTTCTATCATAACTTTCTATCATAGCTTTCTATCATAGCTTTCTATTAAACAGTCTTCATGTTTTCTCGTCATGACTTTCTATCAAATAGTCTTCATGTTTCTCTTCATGACTTTCTATCAAAAAGATAATGCAAAAAGATAATGCAAAAGCAAAAAACCGAAAAATTTTCTATATTTAACTTTCTTGATGTCATTTTCGATTTCTTAATGAGTTGAGTTGAGAACTTGAATGAAGTATCAATTCAAAGTTGATATCAAATCAAATTAAAATGTTGAAATTGAGTATTCAAGTCAAGTCAGAAGATTGATATCAAGTACTTGAGTTGAGTTAGAAGATTGATATCAAGTACTTGAGTTGAGTCAGAAGATTGATATTGAAACTTGACTTAATGATCAGTTTATATATTCTTATCATCACAAACTTTTAAATATTTTATATTAATGACTGAACTTATATATATCTAATATGTTAATTACATTAATTTTCAATGATTACATTGAATGATATAAATTAAAATGTATTTTATTTATTAATCATTTTAAATTTAATAATAAATCAGATTAATTTATACAAGTCAACTACTTAATAATTAAAATAAATAAATCTTTTTAAGATAACTTTAAACTTATTACTAATGTTTTAATTTTTCATTAAATGATAGTATTAATATTACTACTTTAAATATATTATATAATTATAAACTTGTATTACTTAAGTATAATTTTTCTACAAGTATATTTTTATTATATTAAATATTTGTATTATAATTCTTTGTATCTATTGTCTTATAATCATTATTAAACTGTATTTGAAGAATGAATTATGTTAAGTTATATATATATACATAATATTTATTCATTGTATATTTTAATTACTTTAAATTTCTGATTAAATAACTTAAAATTTCAATCTCAGATCAACTCAAATTGAACAACAGACAGTTACGCTTCTCAACATAATGTCTGTAGTTCAATAATCTTTATCTTTGATCAAAAAGTCTCATTAAATAAACAAGAAATAATAAAATAATAAAATAACAAGAATTAAATAGTTACAAGACTTATTCTCAAAACATATAACAATAATTGATTTATTTTTATAAAGTTTCAACTTATATAAATATAATCATATTATTTTCAAACAAAACTCAAAGAAAACATAGTGTTCTGTGTTCAAATTCAACAAAGCAAGTGCGTAGCTCAACTGTAAATCAAATACTCAAAGAAAACATAGTGTTCTGTGTTTAAATTCAACAAAGCAAGTGCGTAGCTCAACTATAAATTAAATACTCAAAGAAAACATAGTGTTCTGTGTTCAAATTCAACAAAGCAAGTGCGTAGCTTAACTGTAAATCAAATATTCAAAGAAAACATAGTATTATGTGTTTAAATTCAACAAAGTAAGCAAATATTCAACATTTTATTCATTCAATAAATGATCTCGTTCTTGTGCATAAAACTCAATGACATGATAAAAGAAAATAATTGCAATGATTGCATCTGTATCAAAGTATCTTGTCTTTTTTAACATCAACATATTATATTTTCTTTGATCAAAGCATTGAGTTGTATCAAAAGAAGAAAGAACATCAGATATATTAAACGAAGATAATGAATAATATGCAGCAAAAACAACAGAGAAAAGAATATCATTATACTTGCAATGATTGTTGTTTGCATCTCATGTTTGATAACATAACATAGTAGGTAAAAAACAATTAAAACAGCAAGAATCTGTTGTTAATAAATGTTCTCTTTGAAGTTTTTTCAGTGTAGAAAAATAAAAACTTACTTTCAATTGATGTTCAGAACAATCTTTTAAAGTATGATTGTTATATGTTTCTGAATCAAGTGATAGCATGAAACAAAATGTACAGACATCTGTAAAATGATCAAGTATTTGAAAGAACTTTAATCTTTCAATCTCAACTGTTTGTTGATTTGTCAGCACATCTTCTCTTATTGAATTGCGTTCAACTTCTCTTGTTTGACATAAATCACACAAAGCTTGTTGATTTATTTGACATTCAGTCATATGTTGATCATCAAGTTCTGCGTTCAAAACTCTTTGTTGACATACTTTTTCTGCAAGATAAGTCAGTTTAAAAGCTTTTTGAGCTTCAGAATCTCGTTCTGTAGAAAGAATTGAAGAAGAAGAAATGAAAACAATTGACTTTGCAAGCTGATTATCTCGATCGGCTCGACCGCTTTTCTGAGCAAAGTCAATGATAGAATATGCACTCTGAAAGTGAATAACAGCTCGCACAGAACTATAGTCAAAACCTGCGCTTAATACAGATGTGCAAACAAGAACTGTACTGTTTTGTGAACGAAATTTCGTTATAACAGACTCTTTGTCTTCAACATCTCGATGTAAGACTAGACAGTTCAAGAATTTACTAAGTTCATCTGCAAGTTTAATACTCATAACATATATCAAAACTCTGTCTTCTTTTGTATATTGATTTTTCTCTTCAATCAGAAAATCAAGCACTTCAGAGAATTGATTCTCAAGTAAAGAAGACGTCATACGTTTGATTGAATATGCAATGTTATGTCGTGCAGTTAACGCTCGAAGAACAATGTTGTTTGATAGAAATAACATTTTGTTCATTTCTTGTAAGACAGAAACAGATAAAGTTGCAGAAAGAAAAATGAACTGTGTAGTGATAAGTCGTAGCTTTTTCAAACTATGCATTGAATGTCTGTAGTTTGCAGCAGTCACAATCAAATGACATTCATCAAAAATGATTCTGTCAAGTTTGTTTTCTGCATGCAAAGACATCAAGAATAATTGAAAGCTTGATGATACTGCAGTTTCTATTGAAACAAGAACAAGTTTGTCTGCAGACTTTTTTTCTTCATATATTGAAGCAGAAATCTTCATTTCTTTTGCTTTTTGCAAAAGATCTGACTTCAAAGCAATCAAAGATACGATTATAATCGTAGTTTCAGCTGTACTCAATGAAGCAAGTAACAGATATAAGAAACTTTTATCGCTTGAAGTTGCAAGTATAACAGTCAAACAAGAAGTTTTCTGCAAGATAAGCTTCAAAGCTTCTTTCTGTTCTTCTGATTTAAACATTGCAGAGTCATCTTGAAGAAATTCTCTCAACAATGCAAGTAAATAATCAGAAGAAACATTGTTATCTGAAGACAAAGCTTGCTGTAAATCTGATAGCTTGACTGACTTTCTTGACTGACTTTCTGCTTCATAATTCGATGAAGAAAGTGCATGTTTATGTGATTGTCGAAGAGAAATTGTGCTTGTATGCTGATTGATTGAAAAAGAAGATAAAGAAATTTTATACAAGTCAAAGAAAGTGTGATAACATAAGCTGAATGAAAGAAATTGCTGTTGCTTATCTGTTCGAACGTTCTGAATTGCATTCGTCTGACGAGCATACTGCGATTCAGCTGTTTTTCGAGAATGATGCATATTTGCTGCAACAATGTCAGCATCAGACATTTGTAAAGATGACTTATTGAAATTATTTTCTTCGTCAAAGAAAAGCTCTTCACACATGCTGTATTTGATGAACGCAAGAATCAAATGTTGATACTTTGATACAGTTAATCGTTGCTGAATAAACTGTAAGCTGCAGCTTCGCATTAATAAAGAAAGCTGTCGTGTATTGAAAGCAATATTTTTATGTTCGAAAAGCAATGCAGAATGAGCGACTGTTCGATTAAAGCACTCGACTTCAATGAAATGTTTAAACGGCAAAACAAGTACAATATATAAAGCAGTAATATGAGAAACAGCAGCACAAAGATATTTAACTGCAGATGCTTCTTGCTCAGTTGAATGAAAGTTCTTTGTATATCGTAATCTTAACATGAATAAACATGCAGATTTATCGAATAACAATGTTCTTTGTGCAGAAGTAATTGAGTTGCAGTACGTCAATGTACTTAATTCTGTTGCTCGAGCAGAAACACTTGCAGTAAAATGCATTAACAGTTGAAGATGTAACAGAAATCGCTTCAAACTTTCTATATAGTTTGAAATTGATTTAGTTTTAAACATCAACTTATTTCTTTTCATAAAGAACATTTATTCTCTCAGAGTTCTGTTTGCAAGTACTTTCTTCTGCAAATAAGAAGAGAAATGTGAAAAAGTTGTATTATGAGAAAAGAAATAAGTGTGTGCTGTGTTGTCTGCAAGATTCTTTGTTGCTGCAAGTGCAGATAAAGTCAAAGCAGAAAAGTCTGTCACATCTGCATTAAACAACAGCTCTGAAAACAATATTTCATGTGTTTTCAAAGTCAGTTGTTTGAACAAATCTTTCATATCAAACAAAGAAACAGTAATATCTTTGCAAGAAATCAATTGATTGTTATGAACAATAATTTGATTTATTGCAGAACTGCTGTTCTTGTTGACTTTGAAAGCATATGCTCGCAGATTAAGAATTTCTGCAAGTGCAGTAACAGCTGTGTTATGAAAGAATGTATTCATAAAGAGTGACAACTCTGTCAAAAGACTGCAATCTATCTGTTCATTTCTTTTCTGCAAGTATTGTTGTGTACAATGCTCAAGAGTAAGCAATTGTGCACAATATATAAATGCAGAATAAGATTGAGACATTTGTGCAGAATCTTTTAAAGATTTCGTGCGAACATTAACAGAATAACAAGCGAAGAAGCTGTTAATACAGCTGTCAAACTTGTTGAATTCAATGTTTTGTTGCAGTAATGAAATGAAAAGTTCAAGAAGTAAAGACTGTGCTTTGTTTAACTTATAAAACAGAAGTTTCTTATCAAAGTTTGTGTTTGAATCATCATTTGATGAATCAGATTCTGAACTTGAAGAATCATTCTTTCTTCTTTCTGTAACAGTTGTTTCTTCATCATTTGACTCAGATTCATCTGTATCAAAAAGAGAAGAATCAAATATACTGTTGAATGAAGAACTTGATTCTGTTGTAGAAGAATCAGAATCAGAAGATGATAAAGACAAACGCGAAACTTGCTTTCGTTTCTGTTGTCGTTTATTCTTCTTCTTCTTTACTTTTTCTTCAACAAAAAGAATATCAACTTCATCAGATTCAACAAATTCATGCAAATCATTGATTAAAGATTGACTTTTGTCAGATAAATGAAACAGCTTTTTCAAAGATCTTTTCTCATCTTTTGAAGATGCAAGTTCAATTGCAGATGTAAAAGACAGTTCTTTATTTGTAACTGAAGCAGTTCTGAATAAAAAACAGAAGAATTGAGCAAAAACCTTCGCATATTTATCAATAGTAGATAAATTCTGCGTAGCTTTAAAACTCTTGATTCGAATGTTATTTAATTCAAAACTATTCAACACATTAAGATGCTGTCTTGACATGTATTGAACTTGAGAAAGACTTTTTTGAAGAAGCTGTTTGATCTGTAAAGAAAGTGCAAAAAGAATGTGTTCAGATGTTTTATCTGCTGACTGCACAAAAGTATTCACGAAAGAATAATTTCGTCTGTTCAAGAAATTCAAATATTGAGTTTGAATTTGAAAAGCAGAGAGTTCTTCTCGAGTATGTTTCAAATCAATGATCTCAGATTTTGCTTGAATTTTCTCAACTTTCTTCTCATAAGAAGACAGA
>JAABUL010007761.1_pt1 | contig 11333 bp, 15 predicted proteins | sample 5559151 | NCBI WGS metagenome assembly JAABUL01 (sample SAMN10711876, study PRJNA513368) | rock metagenome | isolation source: Antarctica rocks | place: Antarctica: Victoria Land, Pudding Butte sud | reverse complement strand
ACATACAATTTTACTCTCCACAGTGGCATAAGAAGTCCCGGTAATATGCGCACTCTGTTGCAATTTCAAGCATCGTAAGAAGATCTGCTAACACTTTGTAGATGGTTTCTCCCGGGAAGTATACCTCATCAACGGCCAGCAGCCTGGCCCACTGATAGAGGTCGAGGAAGGAGACGATCTCGAAGTCTTTGTACAGAATGACTTATCCGTGGAGAGCACGATCCATTGGCACGGTGAGCACCCTAACGTTCTGTCATCAGCGATTTCCCTATGCCCTTAGCTATGCATGATCTATCAAGACATCAATCCTGACTACTTTATACTAGGTCTTCTTCAACGTGGAACGCCAGAGATGGACGGGGTGCCCGGGGTTTCACAGGTAAGCTGTCATCTGCACTGGTAAGGTAATTGAATTATATCTGACTTAGACTAGTATCCCATCGCTCCCGGTGGTAACTTCACCTACAAATTCTCCGTTGCACAAGAATACGGATTCTACTGGTATCATTCCCACTTTCGAACCTACTACGACGATGCGATTCGAGGTCCATTAATGATCCACCCATCATCCACCCGTCCTCGACCCTTCGAGAAACTCGCAAAGAACAGCAATGACCTGGCGAATTTGCTTCAAGCTGAACGCGATGCCCCTCCTGTTCTTCTGAACGATTGGACCCATGATCTTTCGGAGACCATCTTTGAGCGCTATACCAAAACTGGCGCGTTCCCAAGTTGCGTCGACAGTCTTCTGGCAAATGGACTTGGACGAGTCGAGTGTCTGCCTGACTACATACTCAAAGCGGGAACTGGTCTAGGACTCGACACTTCACATCCCGGAGGTAGCGGATCCTCTCAGATGTCTTCTGACGCCTCTTCAATGAGCACGATGGGAATGAGGAAAAGAATGGACATGAGTGGATCAAGCATGTCCGCCGACATGACAACGATGGCGATTCCATCGACGGAGAGCTCAATGCAGATGATCTCAACCTCATCCATGTCAAGTATGTCTTCAATGTCGTCGAGCATGACACCAATGTCGTCAGGCCCGATGTCGTCGGGTATGGCTTCAATGTCGTCAAGCATTGCTCCAATGTCGTCGAGTATGGCTCCAATGTCCTCGAGCATGCCTCCAATGTCCTCAAACATGCCTCCAATGTCGTCAGGCTCAGTGTCGTCAGGCTCAATGACGTCAAGTATGGCTCCAATGTCTTCAAGCACACCCGGAATGAGCTCACTGGACGCACGCGGCTGCACTCCACCAATGATGTTCAAGCCCGGCTACAATGTCAGCTCACTTCCTCCATCAACGTGCGCGAATACAACATCTTCCCAGCTAACGATTACGGCAAATTCCACGCAAGGATGGCTAGCTCTCAATCTCGTCAATTCAGGAGCGGTGAGTAAGTTGGCTGTGTCGCTCGATGCACATTCTATGTATGTCTACGCCGCCGACGGTCTCTATGTTACCTTACAAGAGGTTAAGGTGAGTTGCAAATCATCAAACTGCCGTATCTAGCGTGTACTAACACAGCAAGGTCCTTTACCTATCGATCGGTCAACGTTATTCAGTTATGATCAAGCTGGATCAATCGCCTGGCGACTATTATCTTCGGTTCGCAACGTATCCATGGGGCGATATGCAACAAGTTCTGGAAGGCCAAGCCATTGTGTCTTACAAGGTATGAGTTCTGCGGAGAATATGTCTCGGATGAAGGCTGACAATTTAGATGAACTCCACAATGTCGAAACGTATGATCGGAGCACAGGACCCCTCGATGTCGGTGTACATGCTACAGAATGGATCGGCAACGGCGAACGCGTCAACACTCGACCCGACTCTTCTACATCCGTTTGAAAGCACTTCGCCACCATCAGGAATGGCAGATATGACCAAAGCTCTCAATATCAGCCAGACAGGTATTGTGACTTGGGTGATGAACCGTGACCCATACATTGAGGCTGCAACGCCGGTTCTTTATGGAAATTCGTCTGAAGGATGGAACGCAAACACCACACTCCATCTACCGTTCAACTCAACATTTGATATCATCATGTCTATCGCGGACGACTCGATGGACAAGGTCGGTCCTTCTCAGCGCTACAAGCCTATCTGCAAGCGCAAGTCTGATTGCTGACATTTCTCAGATGGCCCACCCAATCCATCTCCACGGCCACAAATTCTGGGTCCTGGGATCCGGAAGCGGAAAATTCCCTTACTCTTCCGCGTCTGCTGCCCCTTCGTCGATGATCAACCTCCAGAATCCTCCCTATAGGGACACAGTCGACTTGCCGAAATCGGGGTGGCTCGTTATTCGGTAACTCTCTTGAACTTCGCAAACGAAAGTGCAGGCTGACCGGAGAATGAACAGGTACATTACGGACAATCCTGGCGCATGGCTGCTTCACTGCCACGTCCAATGGCATCTTGTGGTAAGTGCTGTTACTCCTTTCACCATCAACATCATTATTCCTTTGAGTTTAGTTCGAGACAAATGGCTGATGATGTATCGTCGTCCTCAGAGCGGTATGGCGTTGGTACTGGTAGAGGGAGAAGAGAAAATCCCAAGTATACTGGCCACGTCCAACACTACCTCCACCTCCAAGGGTCCCCAACCTGGTAGTGGTGCAACGAGCAGTGCGTCAGGTCTGACTGTTGGGGACTTATCTCGGCGTGTGGCTGTCGCGTTTTTCGGAATGCTCCTGGCAGCGACCCTCTAGGTGGGCAAGGCTAGCAGTGCGGAGGAACGATATTTGACGCTGGAACTGGTGTATCATGCGAAGACAATCCCACAAGGGTATTGGGGTTTTCACATCAAACATGGACATTCAGGTATTGCATCACCGCAGTTGAAGTGCTTGATCACATGGATAATCAAGGCTTGCATCACTGCGGTGGGAGTGGCTCGTGGATCCAGCCTTGACATTGGGCTGAAAGGGATCAATCATAGGTAGTCACAACATCTGTATGGGAGGATGACTAAAGTATACTCACAACAACGGCAGGCATATGCATGTAGATTGGGCCGAGATCGTGTACTGCAATGGAAGTGGGCCCATCAGCTGTGATTCCTGGCCGTGATTTCGGAGTGCACATCCTGCTTCCTACAGTTCAAATGGGCCGTGATAAGGGCGGGACTCAGAGAGCAAATCACGGAGAACTTATGAGGTGTGGCTTTCGTGGATGGAGAGCTTGTGAAGTGAAGTGGCATTCAGAGCCGAGAAGGTAGGTTAATTTCTGTGCAGCTACTCGTCAACACGCAGCTGGTCTCTACGTCGACCTTCGAGAGATTCCATCTCGTCTTCTAACTCCAGATATCGGCCCATGGCTGCATCCGCCTCTTCCCTTAGCCTCTTCAAATCATCCCTGCAGACATTTCTTGCACTCCTGAGAGATTCGATTTTCGCATCCAGAATCGCAAGCTCGTTCTCTTCGCTTGCATTCTCGTTAAATGGCTTCCATGCGCCTTTGACGTCCGCAGTCGAAGATATGGCCACTGATGGCGGTTGTGTAGCCGGCGCGGTTGAGGGCTTGGGCGCTTGAATGGGAGGTCAGGGGCTGATGCTCGTGGGTTGGCCTGGACGTGGCCTATAGTGGAGATTAGCATCAAGGGCCGAGGAACAATTTGAGATGTAGATATAGTGCGATGAAGGGACGCTCAGCTGCTGTAGAAGGACACTCTACCACCTGAGTCCGAGAAAGCCCTAAAGAGGAAGAGGTGTGCTGAAAGGCTTCTGATCGGACGACTTACAGCATCGGTGAGATCGACCACTCCTTCCGTCCCCCAGTCGTCTTCGACTTGACCTTCGCGCCGCATCTCCCTTTGTTTTCTTCGAGCCATGCATCGAGGTAGAAGGGCTCTCCATATGTCTTGCTGAAATCTTTCGCTTTGGTCAGGCATGTCCATTTCTCGTGATGGCCGAGGAATCGAATGACTGCGGGCCAGATCCACCTGTCTGGTACATGTCAATTTTAGGTTTGGGGATTTTGTTTCGGGTTACCTACATGGCCCTTTCCCGGCACCAGCTCTTTGGAAGTCGAGACGGATCTCGAGGTTGGTAGTTGAGGGGGGAGGTGTGAAGAAGCGTGCGAGCGGGAATGTCGTGGTGTCTTTTGGTTGGTCGTCGTTGTCCGCCATGGGTGTGTCGTCGTACTCCCCAGTTGTCCCGTCCTCGAAGCGCTTAGAATCGTCGCTGGACTCAGGAGCCGCCACGATCTTGAAGCGGATAGTCACAACGGGCAGTACCCTGCCCTGCCGTTCTCCTTCGCTAACCCAAACGTCTTCGAGATGGCCTAGCGGAAATATAACTCGCTATACATACTCGTCCTTGGTCTGGCCCCCTCCTGGTTGGCTCTCATCCTTCTTGTACTGGCTTCCCAACTGGTATACTTGGATGCTGGTGCCACTTATGGAAATCTGCTCAACATTCCAGGGCAGCTTCTTGCGTCCCAGCGGTACGTACGAGTCCCCCAGTCTTTGCCAGTCCTCGCTGGAGGCGCGTCGAGAGTACAATACGGCCTCTCGGAGGCGTATGTGGTCGAGTCCCCACCAATCCTCAGAGATCTCGGGAGGGCCTTTGTTGGCTATGCTGGCGCTCGATCCGGAAGGCGTGGTGTCAGCCATTGTCCTTCCTGGAAATGGTGGAGGTGCCGTTGGTAAGTGGTGTTGCTGTGAGTAGGTGCTGTCCGAGGACAAGCAGCCTCGTGGTAAAGGGTGGAAGCAGGTGTCGCCCGAGGGCGTACAGCCTTATGATGAAGGTCTGGCAGGTATTGTTCAGGAACATGAACAATAACCTTGTGGTAGCGCCGATGGCCGATGAAATGTCACGTATGAGACTGTCTATCGGTGGTCGACGAGGAGCAAGGAGAAGAAGGGCTCAGCAGTGAATTTTGTAGGTGTGCGCGCTAACTGATAAGCTAGTGGGAATCGCGCCCACATTGTGTTATATGAGGAATTCGGAGAGCTTTCGGGATTCTATTTCTTTCCTACTTCACTTCTGCCTTATGTGAAGCGAATTACCGCGATAGGTCCACAAGCTTCACGCTCCGTCCGCATGGTGTCATACTTTGGTGTAAATCTACAACCTGTCAACAGAGCTCGCTCATCACGATTGGGATCTACTTCGCAAGCCTCGCTATTCGAGCTAGATCAACGTTTTTCCGTTTCTGGTCCTTTCATGCTTTGAAGGGGGCTACTACCTGTATATTAATCCAGCTATATCTACACGAGTGCAGCTGCTTCTACTCAATCTATTAGCTGACGTTCATAATGACACTTACACAGAGTCAACAAGCGAGGAAGCGAAAGAGTCCAAGTGAGTGCGGCTGCGAAGGAGGACGTGTCGGAGTCCCAGACACTCACCGCGAAGCCATTACCCAAATCGACGATTTAGCGGACGAGCGAGGTAAATATGGAGGCGGGAAACGGTCTATATGCTATCAAGACCTGGTGCTGTGCCCGGTCTTATTTCCGTGTCATATAGGGTCGAACCGAAGCTTCAGATGGTGTCCGAGATGGACATACATTTATTGCATGTACGTTCTAAGAATATGTAGGAAACTACACTTTGACACTAGGAAATGGATACCTTCTCCAGTCATTCTCGATCGTGGAGAAGTCGGCCCATAGACTGACCAAGTTGAGGCTTTTACGACCTACATCAATTTTGCAGGTTTAGAATAGTTGGATGAGTTCCGAGCAGCGGCGATGGGACTGCAACTCCACCCAAGATTTGATTTATCGATGAGCCTGCCCACAAGTGGAATTGACAAGTATCAGGCAATTCTCCTATCAGATGACTAGATATGTGGGACTCGAGGAATGCATGCAATGACGGGATGGTGAACAATTCCTGGGCACTTGTGGAAAGACGATTTGACGTTTTGACGATTTGACGATGGACTGGAGCACCCAAGATACACCAGAGCAAAAGAGCAAAAGCATCACTTAACCAAATCTACATACTCAACCAGACCATGCTGCAAGAGAGGATCCAGACTTCGCTATCAATTGTTGCAAGGGCGCCGTGGAAATACTTAGGATAATGGAAAGATACGTAGCGCCAGTCGCACTTAGACAGCCTTCCCATAGAGTAAGCCAAAGTCAAGTCGTCACTTCTGCTGCTGCTCATAGTACGAGATCCTGGGAGTAGCTTGTTGGTTGAGTTGGACACAATCAGTGAGGCACTCACGTAAAATAGGCTAGCAAGAATCGGTAAACAACTGTCACGTGAAACATGTCTCAATTAGTACTAGCTCGCTTTTCACTCCGCGGATTCTGGGTGCTCTCGATGGCAGCAACCTCTTCTCATTTATCTCTCCCCCAACTCTAGACCTTGAAGTAATCCCTATGAGTATTCTATGCAGACCTCTTCTTGCAATGCTGCCTTCGCCTGCACGATGCGGTGTGCTTGATTTTATGTACGCCTTTGCACCAAACATTGGACGCCTCTCAAGCTGTGGACACCGATGACCTCCACCGCAAAACGCACGCTCGCGATGCACGAGCTTCGTGACACAACCGCCAGAAAAAAAATGGCCATCCATTCGACGAATCAACGCACCTCCATTGCCGAAGTGTAGCATGTTCCACTAAAATGATTGGCTTGAACGTAGGCCCACAGGCATAAGCGCCCAGCGTTTACCGGGGGTGATGCCCAGGTCGTCGCACTTATGCAGCTTGAAAGCCATGAAGGCTGTGTGGCCTATTACTTTGCACTATCGGGGTAAGGTAGTGAGCCAGTGATACAGACTACTCCGTATTCCCGTTTGCCTACGATGGTGTCTGGCCTTTTCTGTGGGTGGTGAGCACTTTTGCATTTCCCTCTTCCCAAAACCCGACCGCTTTGAGTACGATGTACTGTTGCATCGCACGTTATATTCAGTCTTTCAATTGTGCTTATGGTTTCTGGCCTCCTTGAAACGTGAGCAAGTGCGACCATCTAGAAGCCTACGTTAGGGTTGTGGGTGGGCTCCTGTCGTAGTGCTTCGCCCACTTAGAGGCACAGCATAGTGTTCCAGGCGTGCATGTCGCACGGTCGATCATCTTTGCGCTGCAGATAAATTACATTCTTACGCTCTCATTCAAGGATGTTGTGCGGCCATATCCTATTCCAGTCTTACTCACAGTCGTCTTTTTCTATTGCTTGAAGCTCACATTGCAAGTATGCGTCTCCCACGAGACCAGTCGCCGAACGACGACTCTAGGCCAGAACGTGCTCAGAGTGAAGCTGCTGGAATAACGGACGAGCATGTAGGGCTACAATCCAAGGCGCATGGCCGCACCGATTCCAACAGCAGTGGCAACTCAACAGCCAAGCATACCCTGTGCATAGACTACGGGTCTAGCGGCAAGAGCGAATGTGGTGAGACCGATGGTGAATTGTCGAACGAGCTCGAAGGCCTCGCGCTTGCCCAACAGTCGCCTCCGCGGTATAGCCTAGGACATGATCTTCCCCATTTGCATAATGTACGCCAGAGTTCTCACGACCAGGTTGTTTTGGCGGACTTGTACAACGCTACGCCCAGGAGCTCACCCTCTCCGCATCGAACGACCATGACGAATCAGACTGACCCCGGGACTCATACAAACAACGATGGAGACTTCGAAGTCTGTAACGAAGGTGCCCAAACTTTGCCAGACATTGAGAGCCTAAACCTAGAGCAAGGTCGAAGCAGCCGGTACGATGTTGGAGGAGAACCTCTGCCGCGAGAGCCTTACTTTAACAAGGGTTTTCAGAAGGCCCTGAAGTTGGCCACTGGAGTTGCATCTGATCTCGTGAAAAGCATGACACGATGTAGTCAATCTCAAATTGCTAATTCGGAGTTGAGCAAGCACCTGATGACCGCTCGAGTACTGCAAGACTATAGTTGCGCTGCCAGTCGTACTGTTGGTATTGTCGGAGATATGTCCTCTGGCAAGTTTTCCGCTTCAATACTACAGAAAATAGCCCTGACGCAATCTCCAGGTAAAAGCAGCCTCATAAACTCATTGCTCAATATACGAGATCTGGCTAAGACGGTATGTATGATGTATCTTATCTGCAGCTTCTGCAACTAATGTCGTTGGCAGGGTGACTTGGGCACTGCAGTAACCTCTCTCGTGACCGAATATCGTTACCGTCAACAGCGCCACACTGCTCCTTTTAGCATCGAAGTCGAATACTGCACCAAACGGGAAATAGATGAGCAGTTGCAAGAGCTATTGATTGATTATAGAGAATGGTGGAGACCAGGGTTATTAGACGGGCGATCTGAGTCTGGAGACGAGCTGCACGATATTGAAAAGAAGTCCAAGTGCGCACTGGACACCATTCAGAACATCTTCGGAGAGATTCCCCAGACAGACCCACATCGGCTAAAAGACTTCTCCGATGGAGCCTTCGCAAGCATCTACTGCGATTTGAGCACCCTTGCTTGCGACCTTAAATGGCCAGCTGGAGCCGAGAACGGCACGTGGGCTACAACTGCTCTTGATGTGAAAGAGTGTCAGAAAAAAGTGGAGATCTTCAAAGAAAAAGGACTTTGGCCGCTTACAAATATAATTCGGTAAGGCCCACAACCTGACTCAGAGGGACCGTCTGTGTCTTGATTTGAAATGTGATGCGTCTGCGTGGCTTGTATAGGGAGTATGCCGATGTATTCCGTCAAGGTTTGTACAACCATGCGGCTCGCCATATACTATTGGACGCCAAGAAGTCCTCTTGGATCCCCGTCGGGCGAAGGTGGTACATTAAAGAGTCGCGTCATTGGAGAAATTAGCAAGCATCAGCAGGTCCCTACCATCTCCTTGGATGCGTGTCAGGCTGTGTCGCGGTCTCAGACGCTAACGCAATTGAGATAGAATTTTTCTCAGTGCTCAGGTTCTGAAGAGTGGAATCATACTTGCAGATCTGCCAGGTACCACGTACAACCAGAGTCATTGTTCTCGGCTTATTGCAACAGGTTATCACGATATCAATCTTGCAAGAGTGAAAAAGGCCCAACAGTATCTCGTTCAATGCGACGAGATTTTCATTGTTGCGCGCATCTGGCGAATCGTGGACGATCCGAGTGTCGCAGGCATGATTCGGGCTCAACTTAGAAGTGATGCCGAAAGGAGCAAAAGCATTGCCCTTATCTGCACCTCTGCTGATGTAAGCTCTTTGTGACTTACGATTCTCTCAAAGACTCATGGTGCAAGGAAATCGATATACCTAAAGCCGAGGAGCATTACCATAAGATCGCCAATTTGGCCACTACACAAAAGGCTAAGGCTTGGGTACGCGAGGCATACGAGATATCTGTCCCACTTTATCTCCTGGCTGAAGTCAAGTGAGTATCTACAAGATATCCAAAAATATATTAACCCTAGACAGATATAAACACATCTACGCCGCTGCAAGAAATGAAGACGTCACCTCAGGATTGGCGTTGAAATATCCACATCTTGCCGGTAATGGCCGCTCGAACGTATTCTGTATAGGCAATGAGGACTACAATGGTTACAAACTCAAGCATGATAGCCCAGCGCATATTACGGGGATTTCTGGCAGTGGGGTTCCCAAACTACGGAGCTTCTGCCACTCGATTACCGCGAGAGCTCAATTCAAAGCCTCAAATCATTTTTTGACGGTGGATGTTCCCAGTCTAGTTCAGTCAGTCGAAGTATGGCTCGATGGCTCACAGCGAACGACCGTGGCTGCAATACCGACAGGCTGCGTCAGTGAGTTGGAGAAGGTACGAGACTAGATGCAGCTAATAATACGGCCAAGGAGCTAATCCCTGATTTTAGAGAATCAAGGCTAGGTTCGAAGAGTCCCAGCAGGTCATCGCGGCATACGTAAAGAACCAGGTGATCGAAGCTATCAGTGGTAAGTTTCTCGTTGAGCTCAAAAATTTGACAGCAAGTGTCGTGCAGACCCAACGAAAAGACTATGCACGCTTTCAAGATGCTTGGGTATCAAGAAAGCCTAGTTGACGTTGCTCAGGAGAGAGCGAACAAAGGTTAAGTGACGAAGCGATCAGTGTCAGTGATTCATGGGCAAGACGGCATGTAAGACTCTCACAACTTGGACTAAGAAGTGTAGTACTGACCATGGTGAATGTAGTGCTATGCTTGTGGGTCCACCAACAGCGTATGATCCGTTGCAGCACAAGGGGGGATTCTGACTCGTGATCTTTGCAGCCTCGTACAAAGCGTGGGTGCGCAACAACGGCACTCACTATACACTCCACTACGGCTATAATTGTTGGAATACTGAGTTATTGTACGAAATGAACAAGACCCTACCAGCTCAATGGGACGTTGTAGAGAAAAATTTCAGGGCAAGTTTGACGGACCTTGAACACTCTATAAAGCAGGATTTCTTCACGTTGACCCGGCAATTGCAAGGTAATTATGATGGAATGCGGCGTAGGTCTTTAAGGGATACTAAGATTTGTCATAGATTCTCACATACCAGAAACGGTGATGTCCCTGGTCAGGTTGAAGGAACAAGATTTTTGTTATACAATGACCGAAGAGGCCGAGAAGTTTGCTCGAGCGATAGGGTAAGTCAATGTCTTTGGTATATGATGCCCACTGATCCTCGAAAAGTACCTGCCGCTACAATACCACCGGCGCCCATGTAAGCTCCTACGCCCTCGAGACCATGATACCCATTTACCGAGCCTGCAACGCCGAAAGCGGCTCAGGCGCGCGAGATCGTATGTACAATATCATGAGGGAGAGCATGAAACAAAGACCTGTCTTCAAGCATATCCACAGTCAAACGGAAGCTTATATGCTTGTACACACTGAATTAATGCGTGTTGCCGCTTCGGAAAAGTTGGAGTCGGTTTGCCAGAGCATCCAGGAGCTACTTGGGGCTCTGAAGGGACCGGAAAGTGAAGCGTCGAAGAGTAGCGCAGAGGATGTGGAGCGTATCAAGGACGCTGTTGCTGCTGCGAGGGCGAAGCTGAATGATATCGAAAGGGAAGCGAAGGACGCGAGGGAGGAGGCGGGGGCTTTGGGATACTGATGTTGATAGTAAGTCTTCTGTTTACATGATGGGAGTTGGTGACAGGTGCCGTTCTATCACGGAGAATCTCCCAGGGAAGGCTTGGAGTAGAATTACGAGTGAATGAGGATGTTGGTTAGTACGAAATAGGGATAACGTTTCCTTTTTGGTGGACAGAATCTTTGACTTGCTACAAAGCAAAGAAAGCCAGTTGACTCTTTGACTTAATGACTACACCCCAGCTCCAAGCATACATGGATCGCGGAGGCGAACGACCCAGGGATCATAGCTTATCGGACACAAAAAGAGTTCTGGCTACAAGACGACTTTTCCGTTCTAGATTGCATAGTACG
>JAABUL010007760.1_pt1 | contig 11337 bp, 4 predicted proteins | sample 5559151 | NCBI WGS metagenome assembly JAABUL01 (sample SAMN10711876, study PRJNA513368) | rock metagenome | isolation source: Antarctica rocks | place: Antarctica: Victoria Land, Pudding Butte sud | reverse complement strand
AGGCGTCTTCAGGCAATGCAAGCAATCACTTGGTAACAAGGGTTTGCAGCTTGTATCTATGATAGGGGGTAACTTGATAGATGAGTTGAACACGATCCATAAGGAATCGTGTCTAGGGGATCTATATACTAAAGGAGATCCTCCTTGCTCGCCAAGCTCGCTGTCGAGCATGTCGAGCTCTGCTCGCTCTGCTCGCTGTCGAGCGTGTCGAGCTCTGCTCGCTCTGCTCGCTGTCGAGCATGTCGAGCTCGCCCACTAGCGCGTCGAGCAATGCTCGCCTGCCAAGCTGTCGAGCATGCAGGTAGCCGTGCTATATACTACAGACTACTCTGTAGGGTATATACCAGCTGTAACGAGCTAGGGTCGTAACAGCGAAGTGTTAACGAAATTTAATCTTTTTTTTTATTTGTTATAATAACAATAGCAACAATAAATTTGTCTTATTTGTATTTATTAAAACAATTTATTTTGTAATACTTCTTTTTATAATATTTAAAACATTTAACACTTTTTAAATAATTTGTATTATTAATTTCGTAAATTTGTTTGCACAATGTTAACAAGTTTTTAAAAATATATAACTTTTTGTTTTTAATAAATTTGTCAATATTGTTTGAGCGACAATTTTAGTAAAATTTGTCTAAAGAAATATTAAAATCTTTTGTTATTTGTTAATTTTTAAAGTTATTTGCGTTTGCTTTGCGAATGCAATTTAATATTTATTTTTATATAATAATTATAGCTAGAAGTTTATTGCAAATGTCTAATATATTATTAGTATCTAGAATTTTTACTTTTAAGTTTAGCTTTAACTTAACTAAAAATATATAAATTTTATGCTTTTTTAAAAGCAATGCTAGATAAATCTTTAACTTATTTAGATATTTCTTAAAAACAATTATCTTTTAATTTGATTTTTGTTTAATAATTTCTTATCTTTCGTAAACAAGAAGGCGACAATTAGCAAAATTAACTATTAAATTCAATAAAAACTTCTTAAATTTTTTAAAAATCTTGTTTTTCAACTTAGCGTTATTGCTTGTTCTTAAATATTATTAGATAATAACATTGTTTGTTAAAAATAACATATAATAGAGAATTTTATTCTTATTTGTAATAAAATATGTCAAAAATTGTATTATATTAATGTCGATCTTTCGAAATTAAGTAATATATTTATTTACCTTTTAACTTTTGTACAATTTTAACTTTTCGAATTTTAAAAACTTAAATATTATTAATAACAATATAATAACAAGTTAAGAAACTTAGAAGTTTGTTACTTTAATTATTAAAGCTTAAACTTGCTAAGTATTTCGCAAATCTTAAATTTTTGTTATTAAAATCTTTATCTATTAATATAAAGTTAAAGTTTTAATTGTAGCTAAACTATTTTTTTTATTGTTGTTACGCTAGCGTTAATTTTCTTTGTTAATGTTTTGTAAACAATTGTTGTTTTAAAAGATATTAAAGTCTTTAAACTTTAATTTAGTAATTAAATAATTATTGTAAGTTAAACTATTATAATTCGATATAATGTTATTATGTTTTAAATCTTTTTTTTCGAAAAATAAAATAATTAAAATTGTAAAATGCGAATGCGTTTGCTTTTTGTTAACGCACTAAAATATAAAAGACGTAAAATATAATAAATTTGTATTACTATGTTTCAACTATATAAGATAGATAATAGTAAGACTAATTGTTAAAAAACAACAAAAAACAAACTTTCTCTCTATTTAATACTTGCTATAACGTGCGAATCTATTTTTCGCTATCTAATTAGAAAAAGATGTTGTGTTATTTGAAGCTTTTATAGACATTTAGGATTACGTGCCTTGTCATACTCTGAGGCGCTAGCGCGTCGAAAGCGCTATAATATTATATTTATTACGTTGTTTGTTATATCTTTTAATAAATTATAAGTTCAAATTTGCGAAGATTTCTAATTCGACAATTCTTAATGCTATTATCGCAACAATTTCGATTGCGTTCTATAAAGAACAAAAGATACTATTATTAACAAATAGAAATCGACACATGTCTTCGAATTACGCGAGAAATTTTCGCACAAATAAATTGATTTTGTTTAATTACAAATTCTACGAAGAACGAACAATAATAAAAAAAACTAATTTATATATTTAAAAGAAAGCTAATTAATATTTTAAAAAAAACAAACTATATTGTTTAAAAGAAAGCTAATTAACGCTTTAAAGAGATCAAATTAAATTATTTTAAAAAAAGCAAACACAACATTAAAAGACATTATTAAGACAACAACGTAATTACGATCTTCGCACTAAATTAATAAAAAATTAGTATATCAAATCTCTTTATTGTTATTTAACAAATATTACTTTATTTATCTTTTTATTTTTTCGTCAATTTTACTTTATTTACTTTTATATATTATAAAAAATAATATACGTAAAACAATTAACGTACTTAGTTGAATTACAAACAAACAATAATTTCGTCAAATAAAAAATTATCTTATAGCAAAAAATCTTTAAAATATAATTTAATTTTTAAGCTTTATTGTACTTTTTATCTTTACAAGCGAAACTAATTTAATGTTATCGATAATTTTTTAATTTAAAGACGTAAAAGCAAATGTTAAAACTACTCTTTATATTTAACTTTGTTTAAACAAGAACGACAAAAAGAACGTAATTGTTATAATTATCGTATATAAGATATAAAAATTCTTAATATATAAGTACAAAGAGAAGTTTCAAATTATTAAAAGATAACACTTAATAAACTATATAAACTACAAAAAGTTTATTAATCAAATTATTAATAAAACATAAACGCATTTTAAAAAATTAAAACAAAAGATTGTTAAAATTTAATCTAACATAGAAAGACTATGTCGCAACGATAAACTAATTTAGACATTATTAATTTTTTTGCTCTTAAAATATATCGCAACTCGAAATACTCTTAATATTTAAAATTCTTTTAACGTTAATATAGTTTTTTAAAAATTGCAAAAAAAGAAGACATTACTTAAAGTTAATAAAATTGCTATATAAATTAAACGCGAAACTAATCGTTCGAAATCTTAACATTAGTATCGAAATTTCTCTTTAAAATCGAATTTTAATTTTTATCGAAAATTTAATTTCTTTAATCAAAAAATTAATAAAAACGTATATTGTTGCTATTTTTGTCAAAATTTTAAACATTTTGTTAAAAAGTGTCTTTTTCGCGTCGATATTCGCAAATATATTTAAAAAAAAAATAAAAAAGACGAAAATTATTAAAGATAACAAACGAAAATTTTATAAAAAGTATCGCATTTACAATGCTAAAAACAATAATTTGTTAAAAGAATCTTTACTTAATAACAACAACTTTAATATTAAAAAAAGTATTAATAAAATATTTGCGACGTTGTTTACAAAGAATGTTAATAAAATTCTTGACAATAAATAAGTTGTTAATATTGGCGCTTTCTTATATATAATTAATTAGCTTTAATATTTTAAAAATTCTTTTATTGTTATTTCTAAACATATTGTTAAAAGTAAAGAAAAAAAAATGTTTTTAAATTAATATAAGACAACAAAAATGCGTACAAAGAACGAAAACAAAATATATTTAACAAATATTCTTTTTATTTTAAGCTTTGAAGTTAATGTTTTTCTTAACAAACGCATGTATTAAAAAAATTTATATAAAATCTTTAACAAACATAACATATAAATGCGAGATAAACAAAAAAAACGTATTTTTATTGCAAATTAATAAAAAAAAGTATATATAATAAGTGAAATAGCGTCAAATTTAAACGAGTTTGCTTTTATTGTTGCTAGATAACAAAAGTCTTTTGTAGTATTTTTAACAATTAATAACGCATATAATTAAAAAAATTAAATGCAAATTAATGTTAACGAAGCAATTATCAACAACTTTAAAGCAAAGTTGTATAGTTTTTAACATTGTTAATTTGCTTATTTATGCGCAATTAAGCTACGAAAATTGCATAAAATTATTACACTCTTAAAGCTCGTTCTTATTATTAAAAACATAAAAAAACTTTGCGAAATATATATATTAATTAAGCTTTATAATAAAAGAAATTATTACGTTAATAAGTATAAAACAATTATTTTAACTTTTATTTTAATTAACATTTGCGAATTATTGTTAATTTTAAAATTTAAACACAAATATTTTTTCAAAATTATTAACAATTACTTTCGTAGAACATAAATATTAACAATAATTAAACGAAAACAAATTGTAAATATTTTTTGTTAATAACAAATACAAATAAAGCTTTAAAGTAAAATTAAAGTATTCGCAATTCGTAGCAATAACAATACAAAGCTTAAGTTAATATTTAATAAATAATGTTTATTTTTTAATATCGTACTTAATTACATTCTGTTGTACAATTCTTTTTAAAATAATATTGCTAAACAAAATATATAAATTATTGAAACCTTTATAAAAGTTATAATTAAAGAGACGAAATTTCTTATTAAGTTTTAACTAAAAGTTGCACAAACAAATGCATATCTACGAAATTATATAGCAATTAGATTGTTTACTAACGATAGATTTATTATATTTATAAAGACATTTATTAATGTTAAATTATTTATTAATTATTTGTGTATATAAAATTACAAATGCTTTTTCTATGTAAACTTCAAATCTTTTTTTATTAAAGACAAAAAAAATTAACTTATAAATAAAGAACAAATAAAAGTGTTTCTTAAATACGTTAACAAAACAAGTGTATTTGTTAAAATATAAGTATCAAATTTAAGTAAAATTATTAAATATAATATTATCAAATATATCGAAAACGAAAAGAAAAAATACATTGATCTTAAAATGCGTATTAAAATTATTAATGTTTTGCTAAAAAAATAATTAATAAATAGATTTCGCAAAAATGCAATTAAAAACAAATTTAACTTAAATCTTGTTTATATTAATTTAAATTTCGTTTATATTAACTTAAATCTTGCTTACATTAATTTAAATCTTGCTCAAATTGTCTTAAATTCTTTTTAAATAACTTTAAATAATTTCGTTTTATTTAAACGTTATATATAGACTTTTTTGCACGTTGTTATTCTAAAGAGAAAACAAATTAATAATAGTGCAAAGAACTTAAAAGAACATCGAAGCAAAATCGTTTATATTATAATAATTTTTATAGCTTAAAACATAATTAATAAGATTATAAATTCGAAGTGCAACTTTGTAATTATTAATAAAAAAACAATAATATTAATAAATTTATTATATTTATATTAAAGATATAAAACGAAATCGTAAACAATTTTGTCTAAAAAAAGCTATAAAAAGACGCTATATAAAAAAAATTACTTGCTTTTGCTACTAATAATACATAAAAAATTGTTATTTTTTTTTGAAACATTAATATTGTAACAAGCAAATAAATGTTTAAAGCAAAGATACACATAAATAAAATATTAAAGAAATTTAAAACAAAATTAATTGCAAAAGATTTTACACAAATCTTCGAAATTAATTACGAAAACACTTTTGTTTCAATTGTTAAATTTAATACTTTATAAATGTTTCTTGTTATTATTATGTTAAAAAATCTAGAATGTTATTAAATAAATATTAATAACGCCTTTACTAAGTCTTTTTTTAAAAAAAAAATCTATATAATATTTTTATTTAAAGTAAATATATCTTTAGAGCAATGCTTGCGCATTTTTCGAAATTTTTATAATTTAAAACAAGTTGTTCGCAATTAGTATAAGCGCTATGTTAAAAAATTTGTTAGATTAAACTTCAAACAATGCAATGTTAATTTTTATTTTTTGTTGCATTTTAAACAACGCATTATGTTTTTGCTTTATTTTGACAATATTGTTATCGCTACACAATTAATAAGTAACGTTAATTAATTTAAATGCGAGTTTTAAAAAATATTTAAAATAAAGAATCTAAAGAAAATAAAAAGAATTCTTAATATTAAAATTATTCGCAATTGAAAAGTTAAAACTTTACGCATAAATTAATATTATTATGTCAACAAAATGCTTAATAGACTACAAATGCTTATTAACAAAAGCAATTTAATTAAATTGCTTATAAATAAATACAATTCTCTTCGATTTGTTAAATCAAAAGACGAACAAATTGATTAAAGAAATTATTAATACGCAATTGAAAGCATTATATATAGATAAAAAACTAACGTATAGCAACAATAAAAGTTTACATTTAGTAATATACTTTAATTTAGACTACGCATCTAATAAATTAAATTAAAAATTAATTCTTAAATATATATTTATAATAAGCGAAGAATCGATCGCATAAATATTACGCAAACAAAAGTTAATAACAACATCTATTACTAAAGCTAAATACATAACTTTATTTATATATATTAAAAAAAGTTTGTAAATTATATAAGTTTTAAAAGACACTAATTATACGAAATACTTTAAAAATTTATTGAATTACATAGATATTGTTAAAAACGAAATATATAAATTCGTATTTTTTATGTAATTAATAAGCGATAATTAAGCAACTTTAGCATTTATTAAAGACGCTTATATTAATAATAAATCAAAGCACATTAATGTAACATTTTATTATGTTAAAGATCTTTGCAAAAGTAATCGCATTCGCATTAGTTTCGTTCGAAGCGCAAACATAATAACAAATAAGCTAATAAAGTTATTGTTTAAATATAAGTTTAAGATTTTTATTAAATAGCTTAAATTAATAAATCAAAAAATTAATAAAAGCTAATAGACATATTATTATCGAATAAAAGTGTTGCGCAATACAACGACGATATATCTAAAATTTATAGAACGAGATATTAGTAAATAAGCAACTTAAAAAGTTGTTTATTTACTTTTAATTAATTCGCTTAGCAAGTTAACTCAAATTTAAATTAATTTAACTTAGATAAATTAGACTCAATTGAGACTAGCTTAGAGACTACGATATATTTTGCAATCTCTACTCTTTGTATGTAATTATCTTCTATAGTACTAATAATTTACTACGTTGTTCGTTACATCTTTTAACATATAGCGAACAAAACGTTCGAAGAGAATGTTGCAAACTATAAAGAATCAAGTCGATTCTAAGACTCTAACTTAAAGTATTCTTATCTTAAAAATAAAGATAAAATTGATAAATCTTCTAGATCTTTGTTTTGATTTAAGTCGCTCTTTTTTTTGTTCTCTTTTTAATAAAAAATCTGATGCTATACTCTATAGTAACAAAGAGAAAATCTTAGAAGCTTACAAAAAAAGAGAAAGAGACAATTGTTATTACAAAATCAATCAACGTTAAATTTATTAAAATTGTTTATTTTGAAAACATTGTTGCGAAAGTAGAATCTCTTAGAACTTTGTATTTCGTCGTTTGTTTAATAACGTAAATATAGTTAAAAAATGTAAAAGTCAAAGCGATGTTTAATAATAATGTAAAAATTAACTATATTAGCAAGGATTTTGCAAACAAAATTGATCTAATTATTCGACAAAATGTTTTTATCTTATTAATAGAAATTATAAAAGCACGTATTTGTTTCGAAGAAATAATAAAAGATATAGAGATATCAATTAGAAAAGTAATAATTTATATTTTTATTTTTGTTGTTTTTCGACTTAATTACGAAATTTTATTAAATCGATCTTTTTAGCGAAATGCTCGAATAAGCTTTGTAAATATAAACGACAACTTTTTGAAATTAACAATTAATTTTAGAAACAAAGCAAAACGAATTAGCATTTTAAGAATGTTTGTTAATTACTTTAATAACAAAAATAAAAACGTTATATTCTTAAAGAAATCTTTAAATCTTTAAATAATTGTTTAGTTAATATAATTGCTCGACTTCGCAAATTTAATTGCAAAAAATTTTTAAAAATAAAAATCAAAATTATTAGAGTAATAACGTCGCAAAATGAAATCAAAGAAAAAAATCGACAAAATTTTAATTAATTAGAGCAAACGAATAGCATTAATATTTGTTCGCTTGTTAATATAATTAATTAAAATCGAATAAATATTTAAATTAATACTATGTTTTAAACATCTTTAAAATTATTAATAATTCGAACTTTTCAATTATGCATTATAAAAAAAACTTTTACTATTTAATTATTTAAAAAGTTCGATATTCTTTGTTAATTTTTTATTGCGTCGCGTTTATTCGTTCAAATAAATACAATATATAAGCGAAAAATTTAAAAAACAAATTTAATAAATATAAACAATTTAAATAATTTTATTTTAAACAAGTATTTAAATTAGAAAAAAATGTTAAAGTTATTAATTACGAAAGATTTTTAAAAAAAAATTAACAAAAAATATAATTTCTTTCTAATGTCTAAGTTCTTAAGCATCAAATGTAACTCTTATCTTATTAAGAAACACATTTAGAAATTAATTATAAAATTCGAACTCTTTTCGCAAAAACAAGAATTCTTAATTATTATGCTCTTTAATTGTAAAATCGTTTTGATATAAAACTTTGCTAAGATAGACAAAATTAAATCAAAAATTGTATTTAATTAAGAAATTCGCACTATAGAGCACAAGACATAACAAGTCTTAAGATTTTTAGTTTTTTAAGCATTAAATTTTATTTTAATTAAAATGTTAAAAAAATGTGTTTAAACAAATTTGCTAAAATATTGTTATAATTTTTATGGAAATTTCTAGTTTTTAATAAGTAAAAAGAAGAAAAACAAATATCGTATAATTAATACAACTATAAAAATAAACGAAATAATTATTTAAAATATTAATATGTCTTTTAATGTCAAAGAGTTTACAAAAGAGTTTGTCGAAATAATAATTACGTTATTAATTTTTTTTTTTTTAGAATACAATTAGATAAATTTCGCATTAAAGAGTTGTAATCTTATTGTCTTTATAACTTCTTTTAAACTACTTAAAATAATTTATCTATCGCAAAGTACTACTAATTCGATTGCTTAATTTGTAAAAATTATAATACGTATTCTTAAAAAAATTCTTAACAAATGCTACTTATTTGTAAACGACATAGATGTAAAAGAATTTAAGTTAAAAACTCTAAAGATTAAATTGTTTATTTTAAAATACATTTAATATTTAAATACAATATTAATAAATATAAAATTATTTAAGTGCATTATATTTAATCAAAAATCTTAATTCTATAAGTCAAAAATTAAAATTGTCGATTTTGTATATAATTTTAATAAACAATTCTTTAATAGCATTAAAATTATCAAGATTGTTAAATAATTATTATGCAAAAACGTTTTTAAAGTTAAAGTTTTTATAGAAGTATACGTCTATTATTAAATTTAAATACTAAAGTTTGTAATTGTCGCAAAGTCGATTTATTGTTTGTTTAAAATAAAATATATTTTTGTTTAAGATTCTAAACAACAAAATGTTATAAATAAACTAAAGATTGCTTTAATAAATACGTTAACAATGCACACTTTAAACTACTTTATTTTGATTAAAAAAATTATTTTAATTGTAGATTCTAGTTTAAAGAGTTAAAAAGTCGTATTAATGCAAATTGATATAATAACAAAGAGAAAACATTCTTTACAATATAAGAGTAAGCTTTAAAGCGAACAAAAATTTTAATACAACATTAAAAATCAAAAATGTTAAGAACTTATAAAGATTTTAAAGAAAGTGCGATTTTAATTGTATAAAATTCGATTTATAATTAAGATTAATACAAATATTTTAATAACTTAACTTAATTGCTTTGCGATAAATTTATTCGACGCTTTAATAATTTGTTAATTAATTTAAATTTGTCTTTTTAATTTTAATATACAATATATATTTAATTAAAAGTATATAACAATTAACGAATTTTCAAAAAGATTAAAAGAGTCGTTCGACAATGTTAACAAAATTAATAAAAAAAAAATTAATAATTTTATTAATAATTAATTGAATTGTGTTCGCATTTGTCTCGCACGAATAATAATATTAAAAAAGAAAGGAAATATTTTTAAAAACAAGTATTTCGATAAATTTAAATAAATCGTTTAATATTTAATTTTGTTGCGAAAATCAAACATAAATTAAAAGAATTTTCGCAAATTCAAAAATTATACTTTTTATTTTTTGATAAAAGAAGAGCGTTTGTTTTAAAAAATAAATAAAAATATATCTTTGCGTAAAATAATAAATCGAACAAAAAACAAAAATCGAATTGTAAAAAGTTTATATAACGAAAATAATTATAAAAAAAAAGAATATTTATTGACGCGTTGCAAATTAATATTAATAACAAAATTTATTTAATTTTTGCAAAAAATATGTCGCAAATTGCAATAAATATTAGCGAAAAACTTTTAATAAATAAGAGAAAATTATATATTCGATTTACATTTTTAATATATAAGAAAAGATTATTGTAGATTGTATTTATATATTAATTGTAGAAACGTTTGCTAAAGTAAATTTAGTAATTTTTCGAAACAATTTAATAAAATAAATAAAAATTAAGACAATTCTAGATTTTAAAGCATTTATTATTGTAAAAATTTTATAAAAAAACATTTTTTGTCGATATAAATATGTTAAGAAAATAATTATAAACAACAAACTTAAAAATAAAGTTAATATAACAATTAAACTTTTAAAAAAATATAGTATTAAAAAAGTAACAACGTTGACTTATTACTTACAAACAAATAAAATAATAAAAAAAAACATAAATTTATTGTTAATGCTTTGTTCAAGCTAATTAAAGAAATTTTTACAAATTAATTATAATATTTGTATGCAATATTATAAATTAATAAAACAACAATTTAAAAATTTATTAAAAAGACATTGTTTTATCTTAAGTTCAAATACGAAATTATATTGTTAATTAAAATAAAATATTTAATTTAGTATATTATAAATTAGAAAAAAGTTTGTTTAACAATAAATCTATTAACGTTGCAAACAAAATATTTAAAAAAAAAAGATAAAAATATTTAAAAAGTAACTTTGCGTTTTCGTCGTTTTAAAGAAGCGAACAAAAATTTCTTCGATAATAATTATTAATTGTTAACGTATTTATTTTAAATTAAAGATTTGATTTTATTATATAATATTAAGTTTAATAAAAAATATAACGTAAAACTATTCTTTTAATAATTAGATCTTTTTAGAATAAAAGAAAAAGACAAAATTAAAAACTTTTACATTTTAAAAAAAACTAATAATACAAAACTTAAAAATACTTATTTAAAAAATTAATTAAAGAGATACGTAAAAAGAAATTAAAATTTTTAAGTTTTCGCGAAGTTAAAAGACAAAAATAAGAAAATAAAAAATAATTTTATG
>JAABUL010007756.1_pt1 | contig 11344 bp, 12 predicted proteins | sample 5559151 | NCBI WGS metagenome assembly JAABUL01 (sample SAMN10711876, study PRJNA513368) | rock metagenome | isolation source: Antarctica rocks | place: Antarctica: Victoria Land, Pudding Butte sud | reverse complement strand
GGGCCACCGCACGCCGCCGGTTCCGCCCATCCACCGTCTCTTCGACCTCGTAGATCACGACCTGTACCCGGCTCATCTCCCTCCTCCTGTGCGCCTCTCACCTATCCTATACTATGGAGCATACTCCACTGACCTGCTGGCGTCTGCTCCCGTCCCAGACCTTATGCGCGCCAACGAAAAATCCTGGAACCACTCCGTGCCAACCTCTTGCGCCCCGTCCTCTGGCACATTGACACTCCCCACCTTAACAGCCTATCCGGAAAATCGTCAGAAAGGCTTATGCAGCCACTGAGAGCGTGTCTAGGCACTTTCCGGATAGGCTGTAAGGTGGGGATTCTTGCTTCCGCCCCGGCTAGGCCGGGATTGTGTCAACGCCAGTGAGATTTGACCCAGCAATCGCCAATATAGCTTGACCCTCATTAGGCCAGATGGCAAAGGCCTCGATCAGCATCTACCAGAGATGAGGGCGCACACTAGGAACGAGCTACTTGAAAAAGATGGGTCAAGCCAAGTTGGCGCAAATGGGTCAATTCTACGTCGCCGTGTACAATTGCGAGACTCGCGCCCATCGGGCGTCTAACAATCTCTCCACAAGCGTTTGCATTGTCCGTGTGCCCCACGGCCAATAGCCTCAATCCTTCCCGCTTGATGTTGCACGCCGCGTTCAGGTCCCGATCCAAGAGGGACCCGCACTCATGGCATAGCTTGGACGAGGGATAGAACCGACCCACGGCCATGACATGTGTCCTGTACCAGACGCCCTTGTACGCCAGTTGGCGCCTGATCGTGCCTATGGACGCATCGAGGATAGATTTGGCTAGCTTGGTTCTCGCCAGCCCTTGCACGTTCAAGTCCTCGATGCATACCGCGTCATGATTCTTGACCAAGCCCGTCGTCAGTTTGTGGCAGAAGTCGTTCCGTTTCGCCGCGATCTTCTGATGGACGCGCGCCACCCTCCGCCGGGCTTTCGCCCGATTGTTCGACCCCTTGACCGTGCGCGACTGACCCCGTTGCGCCCGGCGCAGTTTCCGTTGCGCGGCGCGGTAGAAGCGCGGGGCCGCGACCCGCTCGCCGTCGCTCGTCACCACGGCGTCTTTCAACCCCAGGTCCACGCCCACCATCCGATCTTTGGCGGGCGCCATGAGCGCCACGGCGGGCATCTCCCTCTCGGCCACCAAGGACACGAACCAGTGGCCGCACGCGTCGCGCTTGAACGTCGCGCTCTTGGTTGTCCCCTCAACGACCTGAGACTGTCTGATTTTGACGCGCCCGATCTTGGGCACATAGAGGCAACCAGCGGCCAAGGTGACGCGTTGGGGGATGCGGAAACGGGCCGTGTCCCGCTTGCGGGACTTGAAGCGGGGGAAGCGCGCCCGCTTCTCGAAGAAGGATGTGAACGCCTTTTTGAGGTCGGTCAATACTTGTTGCAAGAGTTGACTGTCCATCTCTTTGAGCCAGGCCGTGTCCGGTGCCCCTTTGAGCGCCGTCAGCCGCGCCGACAATTCATGCTCGGACAAGCCTTTGCCCGTTGTGTGGTAGTGGTCCCGCTTCTGCTGGAGTGCCAAGTTCCAGATGAACCGCCGCGCGCCCGCGTACCGCCGGAAACCTTCCTCTTGCTGAGAATTGGGGCACAGACGGAAGCGATAGACGCGGCGCACGGTGGTTGTCTCCATACCCACAGTATACTATACTTGGCGCATGAGTGACATCAAATATCCGTCTCAACGGGATCGCCTCCCGGTGTCTATCAACGCCGATGAGCGCGCCATGCTCGACGCAATAGCGGCGGCATGGGGTGTGTCGCGGGCGGCGGCGATTCGTCGGCTCATCCGCGAGAGTCCGGTCGGCAAAGAGCAGGCGAAGGACGCCCATTCATCCCCGCCTTAAAGACGAGGCTTTCTGGTCGATTAATGGTAAGCTATAGACGCAGCCTGCTCATCTCGTATCACCATTAACACGATCACCTCACGCCTGGCTAGAGCGTTTAAGCCCGCGCTACTTTCCGGCGATACTACCTATACAGGCAATCTCGTGACATGTGGAGCGTCGTAAGCGTATAAAAACGGCGTGTTAGCCGCAAGTGAACGGGGATGTCGCTATAGCTATAGTGGGAGAGGCGGCGCTACATATGCCCAAAATACTTTGCATTGACGACGACCACTATCTGACCGATTTGCTGCGCTACGGCTTGACCCGCGCCGACTTCGACGTCGCGACGACAAACAGCGGGCGCGAAGGTTTACGTCTGGTGAGAGTGGAACGGTTCGATTTGATCATCCTCGACGTCAACATCCCCGACATGAACGGGTTCAAGGTGCTTGCCGCCCTACGCACGTTCTCCGCCATCCCCGTGATCATGCTTACCGCGCGCGCTCAAGACGAGGATATTATCGCCGGCTTTGGAGAGGGCGCCGACGACTACGTGTCCAAGCCCTTCAGCATGCAGGTGCTCGTCACGCGTGTCAAAGCCGTGCTACGCCGTGGGACGGTGCGCGCGATTGATCCCGTGGAAAACGCCAACCGGCAGGCGTATCATGTCGCGGGCGCGATGCTTGACACCGAAACGAACGAGTTGGCGGCAGGGGAGACGCGGGTACGTTTGACGCCGACGGAGAGCCGCATCCTGCAGCTCTTGCTGACACATGAGGGACAGGTGCTCGCGGCCGAACGCATCATGGAGCGCATCTGGGGCTACAATAGCGACAGTGATGTCAACGTCATCAAGACGCACATCCGCCGCTTGCGCGAGAAGATCCTGCGGTTGCCTGGTAATCCACAGCCGATCCGCACACTTCCTGGCGTCGGCTACGTACTCAACGACATGGAGCAAGATAGCGCGACCGACTTGGAGCAAGATAGCGCGACCGACTTGGAGCAAGATAGCGCGACCGACTTGGAGCAAGATAGCGCGACCGACTTGGAGCAAGATAGCGCGACAACGGGCGACGATGATGAGCTCGCTTGACGTGGAGCCACGTTCATTTGACGGCGAGAACACGCCTGCTCTGGCCCTGGCGGACACGTGGGCCGCCGTAATCTCCATAGGCCCGACCTACGCTATCACTCTCTTCAACGCGGAAGCGGAGCGGCTGACCGGCTACCGCGCGGATGACGCGCTAGGACGCCATGTCTGCGATGTCCTGGGACTGGAGTGCCATATCAACGAGGCCGGTTGCCGTTGGCGCCGCGTTGTTGGCGGCGATGAACGCCGCCTGCAACCGCGCGAGACACCGCTGCATCCACGAGGACGCCGCGTCGATGTTCTCCTGGGCGCGCGTCCCAGTCAGGATACCGACGGCTCCCTGGGCGCCGTGCTGACCTTTATCGACCTGACCTATCACCGCAACGTGGAGCAGATACGCACGGCCCTGATGGCCGACGTGTTCCACGAGTTGCGCTCGCCCGTTTGCGCCATATCGATGGCGGCGCACTTCCTCGACGCCGACTTCGAACAGCTACCCCCCGACCGTATCAGGAGTCTGCTCGACACGATACAACGCAACGCCAGTACCCTGCTGACCGATCTCAACGACCTCCTGAACCGCTCGACCTTCACCGACGACGCGCCAACGGTCACATCGCGTGCACTGGACTTGGACGGAGTCATCGAGCAGGCGGCATGGAAGCTGCGGCCGCTGCTGGAAGAGCGCGACCAACGCGTCTGCGTCAACCTCGGCGCGCTACCCTTGCTGTGGGCGGATGAGCGGCGCGTCGAGCAGGTCCTGGTCAACCTATTGGCCAACGCCAATAAATACTCGGTCGCGGGCGACGAGATCGTGGTGGGAGCCGCGGTCCAGGGTGCCATGGTCCGCGTCTACGTGGAGGATCATGGCCCCGGCCTAAGCCCCGCCGATAAGGAACGCGTCTTCGACCGCTTCTACCGTAGCGCGAAAACATCTGATACGGTAACCGGGGCGGGGCTCGGCCTATCCATTATGCGGCGCATCGTCGAAGCGCACGGCGGCCGTGTCGGCGTGGAAACAAGCACCCCTCACGGCGCCCGCTTCTGGTTCACGCTGCCCATCGCGCGATAGTCGGAAGTCAAAAGTTGATAGTCGACGGAATCCTCACTGTTGCCGCGTGAGGTGTGCTTATCCGCACGCAGTCGCAGCTAGTTTACTTCCGACTTCCGACTTCCGACTTCCGACTTCCCGACCGTCCACCGCGCGCCATAGTCGCCGCTACGATAGAGCCCCTGGTCGGTGTAGACACGCACGACGCCGCCTGGTCCGAGTCGGACCGCGACCGACGCGGGATCGGTATAGCGCACGGCCGCGACGCGTGCCCACTGTCCTGCGGTGTCCGCGCTACGATAGAGTCCACTCGGCGTGACCAGGAAGAGCACGGTCGGACGGCCAGCCCGCGCGGGGTCGGCCAGCAGGGAACCGGGTGGGTAGGCCCGGTAGGCCCCAAGCAGAGCGTTGGTCTGGATCGTCGCTTGCAGGCCGCGCGTCGCCTCACGCCAACTCGTCCCGCCGTCGACGCTTTTGTAGAGGCCGGCGTCGTGGCCGGGCGAGCCGAACGACGTGGGAGTCTGCGCGTAAAGCACGCCGCGCCGCGTTGGGTCGAACACAAGCGAGTCGAGCCCGTACGCCTGCGCGCGCAGACGTGGCTCAATCGTAAAGGGTAGCCCCGCCGTCAGGCGACGCCAACCTGTCGCGCCATCGGCGCTGTAGTAGAGCCCGCCGTCCGCGCCGCCGCGTCCACCGGATAAGTAATCGCCGAGCGCCCCGACCGTCCCCACGTACAGCGCGCGCGCGTCATGGGGATCGGTGACCAGGAACGTGACCCCCGCGTAGCGCGCGTTGTGGTAGCGCCCCGTGCGCGCGTCGGGAAGCGAGGCGCCGGGCGAGAGCACGGTGCGCCAGTGCGCGCCGTTTATGCCGCGCTCAACCGACCCCGCCAGGGTTACCCGCCAGGACACGGCGCCATGACGCGCCGTATAGGGCGGGTTACTCGCCCCAAGGTCGACGGACGGCGACGACCGCGCGGCGCTCTGGATGAGGCGGCCACTACCTCGCACGCCAGGGGCGAACGCGGTCAGCGTACCCGTATAATCGCCACTGTATAGCCGGCCCGCCGGTCCGCGCGCCGGCGCCCCCACCGCGGCGGACGCCAGCGGCAGGCGCCAGCGCGGCGTACCGTCCGTGCCGAAAGCCAGCAAGGCCGGCGGCGAGAGCGACGGCGCCACGACGAGTGAGCCATCGACGGTGACCGGCGCCACCGCGTCGACCACGCGCCGCCACAGCACACGCCCATGCGGCGAAACGGCCAGCAGCAGGCGCGCCGCCACGTACAGCGTGCCGTCGGGTCCACGCACGACATCGCCGCCGACGGGGATCGTGAGTCGCCAGCGCAGACGTCCGTCGGGCGCGAGCGCGTCGAGCGCGCCGCGTCCGTTAGCGAAGCTGGACAGGTAGACCGCGCCGTCGAGCCCCACGGCAGGGCTGAAGAGGAGCGGCACGCCGACCCGGAAGGCCCAACGCCGCAGTCCTGTCGGCGCGATAGCGTAGAGATAGCCGTCGGACGCGGCGACATAGGCCGTGCCGTCCGGCCCAACCGCTGGGGCCGGCGCCTGTGGCGCGCCGCCATCACCAATGGCCGCGCGCCACAGGCGCCGGCCCGCGCCCGAACCAGTCGCGGCGATAGCATAGAGGTACGCGCCGGCCACGACGAGCACGCGGCCCTGTGAAAGCACAGGCGCGCTGGTGGGGCCGGCCAGGAAGACCCAGCGTACGTGTCCCGTCACGTCGAGCGCGACGACGCCGCCTTGTAGATTCCAGTAACTCGCGCCGTCGGCGCCGATGGCCGGCCGCGTCAGCGCGGCACCCCTGGACACAGCGCCGCTGGGCAAGGTCCAACGCACGGCGCCGTTGGGCGCGACGGCATAGAGCACGCCGTTGGCCGCCGCCGCGTAGAGCGTGCCGTCACGCCCGGCGACCGGCGCGCCGAGAAGCGGCTGGTCACCGGTCGCGAACCGCCACACCACGCCCGGTGCCGCCCCCGTTCCCGCGCCCGTCGCTCCCCGTCCCATCGCGCCTCGAGCCTGAAGCCGTGGCCCTATTGTGACGACAAGCGCCAAAAGAAGCGCCAACAGTGCTGCCCGATAAAAAACGGGGGCGCGCGGGTTGGGCGCGCGTTCACAGTGGCGTAGGGGCGCATTGCATGCGCCCAACGGTCGCCTCCACCCCGTTCGGTGGACGGCGAGGGCCACACGGGCGACGTGGGAGCGAGCACCCACGATCGTCCCTCCATCTCCCCGCCTCGCCACGCGCGGCTTGCTACTCCGCGTCATCGCCACCTCGCGCGACGCGCACACCGGCCAATTCCGCCGTCGCCGCGCCGCTAGCCCGGCGCGTATCGAACACGACACCCGTACCTTGTTGCAGGATTTGCGCGTGGCCGCGGATGATCAGCACCGGGTCCTCGATGTTGCTCGAAACGAGCGGGACGACAGTATCCCGCGCGGGCGCCGCACGACGCCACCGATGCGCGAGAGCGATGAGCGCGGCGCATGAGAGCACGAAGAGCAGCCACGCCCAACCACTTTCCTGGACGCTACTAAAGTCGTAGGCGATATTCAACAATATGCCGGTGATAACCGCACTGACCGCGATCGCTCCGAGGCTCTCCCACAAATCACCAATCGCGACAGCGAAGATGGCGTAGGCAAACCACAAGGGCCAGTAACCCGAGCCCGTGGAGTAAGAGGAATAGCGTAAGCGGCTCGTCAACCATGTTACGATTACGCCGACGAAAACTAGCGCGAGAATGCGCGCAAAGCGCGCGTGCGCCGAGTGCGCTCTGTTGCCGCCTGTGCCTGTGATCGCGTTCATCGTCAACCCCTTCCCATCCCAACAACGTATAAAACGTATAAAAGGTTCGCCGGCGCTCTACGTATCTTACTGTAACATGGCACGACGCCTACGCGGCGTGGCAACGCTCCGAGGTCAGGGCTTGTGGATTATCCAGGGGGCCAAGGCGTCCGGGTGGCATATGGCGTACGCCCACGCGTTCAGAGCCAGGGCGTATGCCATACGCCCCTACGATAATGCACGAGCCCTGCTGTAGCACAGCATTTAGCGATGAGGGTAGCGATTGAGGATCGCGATGTCAAGCAGCAGCACGGCCACTGTCGCGGCCGCGGCGACGAGCAGCGCCCAGGCCGCCGTGGAGCCGCCACTGAGCGCGGCCCCGACCCAGAAGGCGCCGAGGGCAATGCCGGTGAGCAGGAAGAATAGCGCACGCAGCGTGACGCCCACGCCGCCGGACGCGTCTACCACGATGGCCGGCGCGGACACGGGCGGCGTCAGCTGCGTGACCATGACATTGTTGACCATCGACGGGGCCTGCGCCTGAGCCGGCGCCGGCGTCTGGGTAGCCATAGGCACGTAGCCGTACGGCGCGGCCATGCCTGCGGGAGCGTAGCCATAGTCGAGCGGTATGGCGGCGGGAGCCGCGTCATTGTACGGCGCGTACGTCCCCTCGACTGGCGCGGGCGCGAAGGGGAGCGGCCCCATGCGCGGCGTCAACTGCTGCTGCTCATGAGGAAGCAGAGAGTAAGGACCATTAGCCGGGTCAGCCGCGAACGGCCCTTGAGGCTGGAGCGGAGTCGCGAACAACTGCTGTGGCCGGCCCCCCGATTGGGCCGGGGCCGCGAACGGCTGCTGGTGTTGCGTTGGAGCCGCGAAGGCAAGCGTAGCGCCGCACGTACTACAGAAGCGTGCATTGGCGCCGACAGGCTGGTGACAGGCGTAACAGCGCATGTGGCCTCCCCTTCTTCGAGTGGCGAGTGGCGAGTGGCGAGTGGTGAGTGACTAGAACTTCTCGCCACTCGCCACTCGCCACTTAAACGGTGGTAGGCTTGTTCCTATCCTCGTCGCGCGGCGCGTCGCGGCGCTCGGCCAGGATGGCCTCGATGCGCTTGCGCGTTTCGCCGATGACGTCGCGAATCTCGCCGACCTGCCGGCTGTCGGGCGTATACGAGCGCACGGCCTCGCGCAGCGAGCGCGCCAACTCTCCGGCCTCACGGCCGACCGAGCGGAACTCGTCGCGGAGACCTTCGCCGCCCTCGCCGGCGCCCTCACCCCAGGCGCGCCCGCGCGCGTCGTCGGTCCGCTTGGGACGGTCCTCCATAAACGCATAGCCAGCGTCGGTCAGCCGGTAGGTGCGCTTGCCGTCGACCGTCGTCGAGGTGACGAGCCCCTGGTCCTCTAGCATCTGTAGCGTCGGGTAGATCGAGCCAGGGCTGGGACTGTACAGACCACCGGAGCGCTTCTCCAACTCCTTGATCATGTCATACCCGTGGCGGGGTCCTTCACGTAACAGGTCCAGCAATACATACTTCACATCACCGCGATCGAAGCGGCGGCCATTTGGCTTCTCAAATCCGGGGAACCCATGTCCTCCAAAACGAGGCATCGTACTCTCCTCCATCTCTCTATCTCTATCTTTCACATGTGCGTCACGCCGGCGCGCGAGGGCCCCATCGTCCGCGCGGCCACGACTCTCGTCGCGCCGGCGCTCCCAAGGTCGAACGACCGAGAAACGTTGGCGTACAGACACGCCATCGAATCCGCGCACTACGGCGCCGGCCGTAGCGCCGACCGCGCCGACCGCAGCCACGTACTTCCAGGCCCCACGCAGACGCAGCAGTTTGAGCGGCCCGACGGGGCTCAAGGGCCCGAAGGGACCGAACAGCCCGAAAGGCCCGAACACGACGCGCTTGACGAGACGCCGCCGCCGCTTATTGCCCAATGCCGCGCGCGCGCCCCACGCGCCGGTGCGGTACATAAAATCGCCCGGTTGACTCGCCCGGTTCGACCGCCTGAACTTATCTCTAGACATAGCCTTCCCCCGATACATCTCGATAGGTCACGATATATCGTGACCTATCGAGATCATCATAATACGGATGCGCTAGTGTGTCAAGAGGGGTCGGGAGTCGATGGTAAGCTGGTAGCGACAGCGGCGCTGGTAGTCACGATTTGTTCGTTGGCGCGTCGATGGTACGATGGTAGTAGCCCACAAGTTGCAGATGACCATCGACTTCCGACTTCCGAAGGAGATAACGTATGGCGCATGACCGGCCGCTGTTGATCGACGTGCCAGAGCGGTTGATAGGCGTACGGGTGGTTGTGCGCGCCTACACGGACGCCGACGCCCAGGCCGTGTACGACGCGGTACGGGAGTCGGTCGCGCACATTCGCCCGTGGCTGCCCTGGTACGACACGCACGAAACCCTCGACGACACGCGCGATTTCATTCGTGGAGCAGCCGCTCGATGGGCGGCACGCGAGAGCTTCGACATGGGGGTCTTCGCGTGCGGCGACGGCCGATTCCTGGGAGGCGTTGGCTTGATCGTGCGCGATTGGCGTGTCCCCTACTTCGAGATTGGCTACTGGCTGCGGGAGTCGGCCGAGGGGTACGGCTACATGGGCGACGCAGTGCGCCTGCTCACGACATACGCCTTCGAGGGATTGGAGGCGCGACACATCGAGATCCGCTGCGACGCGCGCAACACGCGCAGCGCGCGCGTCGCGGAGCGACAGGGCTACGTATTAGAGGGCCGCTTGCGCCACGACATGCGCGACCCCGTGGGCGATTTGCGCGACTCGCTCGTCTACGCCATGATCCCCGCCGACTACGAACGGGCGCACGAGGCGTGGCCTCGATCATAATCCGTGAGAACCGCAGGCGTACCCCCTGGGATCGCCATTGCTACACCGTCGCCGTCTTCAGCCTCAACTGTGGGCAGCGCTATGCTTGCACCGATTCGCCGGTCGCACGGTCGACCAGAGCGCACAGTGTAGTAGGGTCGGCGTCGGGCGCGGCGTCCTCATACGAGAATGCCACGTTCTCGCGATCGAATTTCTTGAAAAACGTTTCCCACGTCGTTTCGGACACATCTTTCTTGACCCACCCTGGGAAGTCGATGTAGAGGGCGCCGGCCTCATCGCCGGAGAGCGTGTTGAGCACGAACGAGGGAATGCCGCCGCGGGACTCGACCCATTGCCTGATCGTATCGTGGTCCGTCGTCGTCTGCCGTTCCGCCATCGCGATTGTCCTCCCTACTTCTGATGATACGAATGATACGCGTCGCACGAACTCCTACTACAGGCCACGACGACGTTGTGTGCGGTTATAGTGTACTGCACGGACTGTACCAAAGGTTGCCAGCCTGAGAGTAGGGAGTTCGAGCGTGGCATGTAAGTTCGAGCAGCGGGAGTGCGTTTACAGTCCTACGCCCTTATAACCAGCGGCGCACGGTGGCCTTGTAGCGCCCGTAGTCAGGGCCGAAGGTCCGGTCGAGGTACCGCTCCTCGCGCGCGATGACGCCGCGCTGCATGACGCCCAGGACGACTGGTAAAAAGAACAGGGGCCAGCGAGTGTTGACGAGGCTGGCCACGCCCACGTAGATCAGCGCAAAGGACGTATAGCTGGGATTGCGCGAGAGGCGGAATGGACCAGTCGTGACCACCTGACGCACCGGTTTTCGGGGATCAATCGGGGTGTGGGCCTGCCTCATGGCGCCAATGAACCACGCGTTCAACGCGATGCCACCGATCAGGAGGGGCCACCCGAGCGGACGGGCGAGGCGGCGCGGCAACAGAGGGCGTGGACGAACCTTGTGTAGGAGCACCCCAAGCAGAAGTGGTCCCCCATAAATCGCCGGAGGAGGGGCAATGACCCCTGCGTTATCTAGCGTCGTCTCGCTCACCTCATGCCTCCTTTGCCCCGTCGCCTCCGCGACATAAAGATCGTCATCTTGGACGAACCATCCATAGCGCCCTCATTTTACACCCATTGGATCGTGACATCGAGGAGCGATGCGCGTCGATTATTGTCATGTGGTTGTCCGCCCGGTCACTGCTTGCTGAACCGCCGCATCGGAGCCGGCGCCGCCCTCCTGCACTGGTTCCATGTACAACATCCGCACCCACGCAATCCGATCGTGCCGCACGCCCTGGATCGTGACGCCACGCAGGAACTGGCGCACGCCATCAGGGCGCGTCCCCTGCCATTCCCATTCGGCCCAGACCGTGTCTCCCTGCGCGACGCATCCCAGCAGCACGGCTTTGATGTCGGGCATAGCGCCAAAGATTTGCGTCCAGTTCTTACGCATCTGATCATGACCGACGAAGGCCCGATCGGGGTGCGCCGGAAACTCGCTCCGGTAGTCGGGCTCGAAGCATGCGGCAAGCGCATCAAGATCCTGCTAGGGCAATCGCATTATAAAAAAGCTTGCCAGAGAGGGGACAGGAGGCGATACTAGGGCCAAAAGGGTAGGGGGCAACGATGGACGCGGGCGCCACCTGTACGATCATGACGCATTTTGAGGCAT
>JAABUL010007753.1_pt1 | contig 11345 bp, 18 predicted proteins | sample 5559151 | NCBI WGS metagenome assembly JAABUL01 (sample SAMN10711876, study PRJNA513368) | rock metagenome | isolation source: Antarctica rocks | place: Antarctica: Victoria Land, Pudding Butte sud | reverse complement strand
CAGCTGCGGGCTGCCGCTGCGCCTCGAGCTGAAGCGCTTTTTTCCCAGTGCTGCTGCGAGCACATCTGAGGGGAGGCCTGAACACGAGGTGTCTCCGCCGCCAGGGCCTCCCCCTTTTTCTATATTATATAAAGAAAAGTTGAGCCACACAGCATTGATCACCTGCGACCCTGGGCGACTGACACCAAACCGTCGTGCAACGCAGGGCATAGATGACGCAGAGAGCGAGTGGTCGCAGCACCACGCCAAGCGCATGATCGACACCCGCGCCAAGGGCCTGCGCGGCAGCATCCCCCCCAACTTCCCCTACTTCCATGTCGAGTTCGGCCTCGCCGGTGCGCGCCCGCGCTGCTTCCCTAAAACTACCCTAAACCCTAAAAACTCGCGGTGCTTTGCGCCGCTTGCAACACACCGTCTTTTGACGCTTCTGCCTCCAGGTGGAGGCGTTGGTTGGGCTGAGCGGCATTTGGAGCAGACAGCCGACGGCGGATGTTCTGCCGCAGAACAGCTTCCTGTCGACAGCGCATCCCGGCTCTGCATCTGACGAGTGGCGCCGGCCGCCCTGCCGGAAACCCTGCACGGTGGCTCCCGCAGCTACAGCGATGCCCGTTGTTTTGAACGACTCTCCATTCCCTGCAGCCGGCTTCGTGCACGTCATTGACGACGAGACGAAGTGGGACGCCGCCTTTGGCCGCAGTGTGCTGGCGGGGCTGCTGGGCCTCGACGCCAACGTCGGCAAGGTGTGGCGCTTCTGTACATATTCGCGTACATCCAAAAAGCGAAATGCGACGCCACCTTTGGGCGCAGCGCGCTCGCGGGGCTGCTGGGCCAAGACGCCAACCAGGGCAATTGCGTGGCAGAATCGAAACCTAGTTGGCACGCGCGCTCAGTCTAGCTTTGATGGCGTACACAGCGGAGGCTTTTTTGACCGCCTGCCGCTTTGGCTGTGTGCAAGGGCCTGTTAGCGGTATTAGCGGTGTTAGCGGTGTTAGCGTGTTAGCGGTGTTAGCGGTGCACGAATGACAGCCATGACAGCCAGCGGCACCACCTCAGAAGCCCCGTCTACATGCAATGCCCTGCTTTCCTGAACACAATGATAACGTGCTGTATCAGGCAACTGCCAAGGCGGAGCCGGAAGGTCTCCAGCAGAAGCGCGCGGCCGATTTCATGAAAGCGTACGAGCCTTTCGACTGGACGGCGCAGCTGTGATGCAGCGCGCGGCTGCTGAAGGGCAGCCGCAGTAAGGGTTTGTGCACGCAGCTGCGGCGCGGTCCGTCGGAGTGCCTTGACACACGCGGGCACGACGGATAGCGATGCCGGCGGCGTGGCTCATGCCGCTGCAGCGGTGTCAATAATCCTGCTTAGTGCGTCAGCAGACGGCGCTGCGCCTCAGCATTTTCACTCGTATGCCGGCACTGTAGATGTTGTTGCAGTGGCGGACCTTAAGGCTGTCGTTTCCGACGGGTTTGCAGGCAGTGCTGCATACCAGGTTCGTGTCCCCAGAAACTTCCCGGTACCTCGGTCGCCACAGACATCTGAATTCTCATGCTCACCCGCAAAACTTGTGCAGAAGCTCGCTCAGTCTCGCGTTGACTGGCCCACGGGAAGCTCACAGCTCTAGAGGCAGCTTCGAATTGGTATCGACTGCCACAAGGGCAGGGACTGATCCTTCATGTCAAGCTTCGTGTGGCTGCATCGTTGAAACGCTCGGCTGCCTGAACCCCGTTCTCAGACCACCGCCGCCCCTGCTGCTCAGTACAAGCTGCGCAGACGAGTTTGCCGCCACATTCTGCACCGTGGCGAGTCCCCAGCCAGCCGCAAAAGTGCCCAGGCTCTGCGTGTTCCGCCGGGAGCCTCTGGTTTAGGGTTTAGGCTTTCGCAGAGCGACCCCCTTCCAGCCGGACAGCTTCAAAGTCACACAGCACCGAGATTCTGCATGTCTGCCATGAATGCCAGGTACTTGGCGTCCTCCACATCTGCCGGCCTGGCTGCGGGCGCCGGCTTGGCAAACGGCGGCACCGGCCGCTGCGACGGCGCCCGCTGCGGCGCCGCCGCCGGCGCAAGGCCGAAGCCGGGCGCCATGGGCGGCGCCGCGTTTCGCGCGGGGAGCAACCCCGCGCCCGGCTGCCGCTGCTGCTGCGCGTCCCGCTTGACGCGCACCGACGCCGGCACCTGCAGGTTTCATCATTGCGTCCTCGGAAGTTTCAGTGAGTTTTGCAATGGCGGTTCACGCGCCAGCAGCAGCCCCGCCCCGCGCTGGCGCTGCTGCTGCGCGTCCTGCTGGACGAGCACTGACACTGAGACTGGAGAAGGGTTTTGTTGGGGTTTCCATTCGAAAGGGCGCGTCCCGCTTGACGCGTAGTCACACCGGTACCTGATTTGAAAGGTGCAGAGACACTCGACTCAGGCTCAATCTATAACGAGGTCGACACAACACCAGGGTTTAGGGTTTACCCAACACCAGGATCCAGGCACTCTCTGACTGCCACCTGGAAGATGTGGATGTGATATTCTGGTGAACGACAGCCCTAAACCCTGAACGACCAGAGAGCAGGTGAAACGACAAGGTCATCAAGGCAGAGGCTCCGCTGCCACGATGTGCGCCACCGCTGCACAGGCTGCGGCTGGAAACAAAACTTCTTTTTCAGGCAGGGGCCGAGCGGAGAACGGCCTGCGCGGCCCGTGGGCTGCCGATTGCAACATGTGACCCGGTATGTACGCAAACCTGGAAAGATGTTCTGTTTTTCGGAGCCCGTTGTGAACATCAAACTCGCGGTCCGTGGCAGCGGAGCCCTACGACGTCAACAGCGGTACGACACACGTTCCACAGGGAACGTGTGGACGTGTGAACTGGAAAGCAATGGCACCCGCCACGCAGGTGAGGCTGCGGTCCTTCTGCGACCGGGATGAGCGACGGTGACCTTTCGGTTTAGGGTTTAGGGTTTAGGGTGAAGGGTGACACGAGTGACCCCCGCGATACAGAAATATGCCGGTTGTGATGCTGCACGACTGCAAGCACGCACCATGGAGGTGAGGCTGCGGTCTTTCGCGGCGGGGATGCGCGGCGCGACCGTCGACTGGCCGCTGATGGTGGGCGCCTTGGCCGCGGCCGCCTCCTTGCCCGCTGCGGGTGCCGCCGCGGCGGCTGCCGCCGCCGCTGCTTCGCCGCCGCGCGGCGCGCCTGCAGTTTCAGCAGAGTGTGGGGTCGCAAACAGGCATCGGCTGGGAGGGCGCCGGTCTTGGCGGGGCGAAATGCACAGCACAAAGTACCACTGCGTCTCGAGGAGTTCAGTTTTGACAAAGGCCACGTGCTGCATCAGCATCAGCTGAGCTGTAAACAACAAGCGTGCATAGACTGCCTTCAGCTGGCGGCGAAAATCCGGGCGGCGGAAACCCTGGCGGCGGCAGCATGCCGGGCAGGGACGCTTGGCGGGCGGCACAAGTTTTCGCAAGCGTTTTCGCAAACCCTAAACCCTATTGCAAAAAGCCGCATTGGCGAGAGGTGCGTCGGGCTTCGACAGCACTAAACCTCACCTGGCGGCGGAAAGCCTGGCGGCGGGAAGCCGGGCGGCGGCAATGTTCCTGGCGGCGGCATCATCGGCGGCGGCAGCAGCATCGTGCCTGGCGGCGGCCCCGGCGGCGGCGGCAGCCGGCCGCCCAGCGCCGCCAGACCTGTGCAGCGTGCGAGGAACACCATGCGACACGTCTCCGAAACCGACGCAGTGGTTCACATCGCAGGTTGCGCCGTCGCAAGGGACGGCGCTGACTGCCAGAAAGATGAGGGTTTTTAGAGTTTTTCGACGGTAGGAAGCTGGGATCTACAGGCAGGACGGCCGAGCGGCTGTGGGTGAGGTATGCTGCAGAGCCTCAGCGGCATGTTGCAAAGGCTTTAGGGTTTAGGGGGTCACCTGGAGGCGGCTCGTCTGGCGGCGGCAGCAGCGGCCGCTCTGGCGGCGGGCCATCTGGCGGCGGCAGCATCGTCTGCGGCCCACCTGCGCATGCAGAACAGACACCTGTCGGTTCCCGGGCAGTCCGATTACCGGTTTGGGCTGTGCATGTGCGGCTGCCCGAGAGCATATGCTAGTCTTCATGGCTAGTCTTCATGGCAGGTCCAGCTTGAGTGCGACAACAACGCCTTTCTAAACTGCACCGCATTGTACACATGTCTTGACGGTAGGGCCGAAAGGAAGCACTGCCGGTCACGCGCCTAGCGGGAAGGGAGGCGGCGGCAGCATGGGCGCCGAGCCCGGCGGCCCGCCTGACGGCGGCGGCAGCGGCGCCTGCGCACCGCCGTCCGCCGGCGGCGGCCGCAGCCACGGTGGCGCCGGCCCCTTGGGCAGCGGCGGCGGCTTCGGCAGCGGCACCGTCGACGTGCCTGCGCGCGCACAAGGCCGGCTGGCGCCAGGTCTCCGAAACCTTGCAATCCAGCTTTGTTCATCTTTGGGACGCCCACCGGCACCGTTGGCATGCGTTTAGCGCAGGGCGCAGCGGCTGCTTAAACCATGCAGCGTCGTCTGACAACACGATTGCTGCCACCTTTGCTTTCCGAAACTGCAGAGGGAGAACCGGAAGCAAGGCAGCGCGCCGGATAAACAAGCCCTGGGCGCCGCGCTCACCGGCGGACTGCGCCGCCTCGAGCATGGCGGTCGTCTTGTAGCGCTGCGGCTTGCCCGGCGGCGGCGTGCCGCTGGGATTCAGCGTCGGGTGGTAGTACACAGAGTCCCCTGGTTGCTGCTCCGGGACGCCGTGCCCGCCGGGCGCCGCGAACGATGGCGCCGGACCGTCTCCGTATTCCGCCCGGACCGCATCCTCCTGCACGGTTCGGATTCACAGTTCAATCCTGTAGATTCACATTCGTTATTTGCATGGATACGATCGAATCTTCCGTGGCCGACCGGGGCCGAGAAATGAGGGGGCCGGCCGTCGCCGTATTCCCCCCGGACTGCATCCTCCTGTGGTCAGGGGCATATCATATATCAGGCATGTTCACATACATTCACGGATTGTGACTTCGATGCAGCTCGCACCGCATCCTCCTGCACTGAACCACCAAGGTCAATCATCAGGACAGAGCATCAGCACAGCCAATCTGCCGTAATGCCATGACAAACTCCATGCCGGCAAATATGACTTTGATAACCCAATATGAATTTGCGAATCTTTTATGAATTTGCGAACCCAATATGCGCACCTTTCGTTTCCGCACTGAGGCATCCAGCGCCCCTGCGGCAGCGCACAGAACAAGACGTCAATTCCACAAAGCGAATGAAGTACATGGTGCATTTGCATTACTTTCTCCTCTGGGGGAAGCGCAGCTGCACACTGACATTTCGTGTAACCATCCTGCACGCGATGTGTGCGCTGCTGACGCGGCCGTCCAGCGTTAATGAAGCCATGGTGGCTGGCCTGACCGCGAAGATGCGAGGCTCACCTTGCAGCGCGCGCTTTTTGAGCTTCAGGCTCAGGTTGTACTTCCCCTCGTCCTGCATCTCCAGCACCTCCTGCAGCTGCCCCTTGATCTCATCGGGATTTGCCTTCAGCTTGGAGGCGTCCCGCTGGAACTGGCGCTCCTTTTTGTTGCGCTGGATCTCCTTTTGGCGCTGCACCTTTCGGAACGCGTCCGCCGGGTTCATATCCCGCCCCCCCTGTGCGGCATTGCACATCCATTGCACAGAGTCAGAAAAGCAGGTCAATGGCAGTCACGTGGCAATTTTGGCACACTACAAGCTTCCGCGCTACAGAGTGTGCTGGCGTCGCAGGATGTCATTGGCGCCAGGCACATGCGGGCATCGGCGCAGTCAGCAATGTGCATGGCGATGCACCGCCATGCACATTGCAGCAGGTGCAGCAGGTGCCCAGTGTGGGTTTCCAAGTTTTGCATAGTGACATTATTCTCGGATCGCAAAGGTGGCAAGCACAATCTCGCTTGTCAGCATCGCGAATGCTAGTGAATTGGAGGCGTGGGATTCAGGCGCATGTTTGGGCTTGGAAAGTCTCTGCCCGATGCCCACCTTCTTCTTCACCATGGCTGCTAGCTCTCGTGACGCAGATCTTCTCGGGAGCTGTCAGCAGCTGCAGGCTACAAGCCTTGTGGCTGCCCAGCAAGGTGCGCCTGCAGGCCACCGGGATGTGCAGTCGTCACGCCGAGAGCAGGCTGGCCTCAGCTGCGGGTTCGAATGGTTGCAGCGGTTGCAGCAAGCGGCGACAGATGTACTGCAATAACACCACTGTGCTGCAAGTGTAAAACCAGTCCAGCTCGTCCAGCGAGCGGGACTCCCAACATAGGATCTGGCATCCCAAGCTTAGTCAAAGCCGATTCAACGCACCTTTTTTCGCACAGTTGGGCATCTTCCGCAGCCGCAAGCGTGAAACCGACCCAGACCAGAGGCGCACTGCGCTACTGTGGTGCGGCGCAGCTTCTTGCGTGCTCCGGGGGCCCGTACGGACCTGCTCACACCAGATCAATTCCAGTACTTGATCTGGTACTCCCACCTGGGACGCTGACGCCTTGCTGATTGCCAGCATGGTAGGCAATGCCGATTTCAAGGACCGCAAGGTGAGCTCTTGCCGCACGATATGCTGCAGCTCGTGTCCGCTTGCTGTCGCAGTGTCCGGAAGTGTGGACTGCACCAGAGTGCGCTCTCCCAGTTGCGAGCATGCAACCATGCAAGCTTATGGCCGGACAGCGCATGTGGACGCCTCAATTATGGACTGCAGCAGCTTCACGAGCTGGCCTGTCTCCTGTCAGCAATGACGTTGTGGTGTAGGGGCAAGTCAGATTGTTGCACAGCTCGGAGGACTTTGCAGCTGCATCGTGCTGCGTCGTTGCAAACGGCGCATACAAATACGCTTGCCATGTATCGTGCTGCGTTGCCGCCTCTGGCGCATGTTTAACACGCCTGGCATGCTTATTTTCAGGCCGCCAAGACCGATGTGCGCCGAAATGGTACCTATGGCGGAACTTGGTCGGTACGAACTTATCATATCAGATCGGATATCAGAAACATCAGACAGAATATCAGAACAGGATGGCAGATATGCCAAACCGGCCATCGCGACTTTGCACGTTGCTTCGACTCTGTCCGTCTTGCATCGTGCACGCCATATCCATGCCGTTCGTTCTCCGTGTGCTGACGATTCCAAACCTTCCCCGCACAGGTGGCGATGATCGATGCGCCCTGCAAGGACCCCCTGTACTGCATCGGATGTGGCGTCATCTGGTGCGTCCACCGTCCTGGCGTCAGCCCGTCGATGTGCTGCACTGCCATGCCACAGCTGGAACGATGAATGCGCATGCGCCAACTAGCTGACTGTCCCTTGAAACCCACCTGAGCCAACTGTGCCTGATCTTCCTGCGGCACAGCCCCTGGATCTCGAGCTACCTGACGCGCAAGCGGGCGCTGTACCACGACATGAATCGATGTGCGTGGGTCGCTGCAGTCATCTGCCCGGGCCATGCACACATTTTCTTGCACCACAACGTGCCACAGCCTCTACTGTGTTGTCACTCGCGCAGCGCTGCACGGTCACAGAATGCAAGAGCGCCAACTGCCAATCATCTGAACCTGTGAAAATACGCTGGCGCAGATGTGTGCTGCAACGGCGACTGCCCCTGCTCCGGCCGCATGGGAGAGAGCAAGTGCGCATTTCGTGTCGTGCCTGAAGCAGTGCACACTGTTACCCAGCCAGATTGCAGTGTACACCCCCTTGCTCCTGGGCCGCGACCAAACAGAATTCGCGCTGAACGCAGCATTCCAGTTTCCGTCACCCCCTGCAGCTCATGTGACCCTCTGTACGATGCAGGTGCCCGGAGTTTTGCCTGTGCATGGAGGTGGTGGTCTGCTTCACGCAGTCGGTGCGCCTCCTGTCATTATTAAGCAAAGCCGTCAAGCCCATCACACCAGTGCTATCCAACAACACCCTTCACCTGTGATGCAGAGAGATCCCTTGACGAACCCCACAAGCCTAAATGCATCCTGTGCGCTCTGCTGCCCAACTTGCGCATCGCAGCGTCCCGCGTGTTCAGTCGTGCGCCAGCGGACACTGGGGCCGATCGGCGACATGTGCGCTGCCCGCTGGCCGCACCCGCGCGACTTAGAAGACCCTTCCCATACCAGCCGCCAAACCAGCCGCCAACTGACTGGATGTCTGCGGACTCGCTCGCAGGTGGCCAGCACGCGGTGGATGCTGCAGGATGAGATGCACATCGCCAACACCCAGTGCGGTACGTGCGGGCATTGGCGTCGGCATGTGGGTGGCAGCAGCGGGGCACTGACTTGGGGTGACACGCACTGGTTGTGCGAAATAGGATGCTGCACGAGCCATGAGCTCTTCCAATGCCGGGCTGCAGTATCACGCGGGCGGGCATTGTAACAATCTTCATTTTTTATAAATGGCCTCTCTAATAATATTTCTTGTTTCCAAGCCTTTACTATTTGTGTGACCTAATCAAGCTTAGTTTAGGAGGGGGCCATATGCTATTGTGCTGCTGGCGGGGTCCCTGTGGAGTACTTTTTGGAGCGGGGTTCAGAGACTGACTGTGTGCCGCGCAGACAACTGCCTGATCGGCACGGCGTTTTTCTGCGCGTACCTGTCCTGGTGTGCACCGCTACACCACCCCCTGCACTCCCCCCATTCATGCATCCCACGCTGCGTGCGGGTAGTCCCATCTGAGCGAGCATCGACAAAGGAGCAGTTGGAGGAAGTCAATCCTCGATACGCCACTTCCGACGAGCCGTGCCGCCCCCTGCGTGCAGCATCTGCAACATCATCGCGTGCCTGACGCAAGTCGGCGAGCTGGACATGATCGCCGACGTCATCCAGGAGATCTCCCAGATCATCTGGTGCAGCGTCTGCGCCTGTGAGCTTCCTTGGCGTCCCCCATTGCTCCAGCCCGCGTCCTGTCTGCATTTCCCTGCACAGCGGCAGCCGCGACCGAATGTGTAGCATGCTGCGCCGGCCAACCAGCCTGAGAGGTGAGGTTTGCACAGCTTCCTGCGCAGATTGCACATCGCAGGGCTCGGCCGAACCCCAGTGCCGAACCCCAGTGCAGCTGCGCCTTGTAGGGGTTGAGCTTCTTGTTAATTCGCATCCCGTCTGTTGCGCAGGCATGCTGACGCAGCACAAGGTGCAGCTGGATCTGCGGGAGAAGAACCCCTCGATAGTGCGGCCGCCAGCCAACCCCTACGTGGTGCGCAGCCCACCCTGGAGTGTCTTTCTTGCCGCTGGTGCCTTACGACTGACGCCCCCGTAGCCTGTGGGGGACTCGCTTTGCAGTGGGAGCCCTGCGCAGCGTCCGGCTGCACACAGCATCTGCCTGGAATGCCGTGGCCATAGCCTGGGTGCAGAGTTCGCGAGACACGAAAGCACCGCCGGTTTGTGAGTGCAGGCGCCGCCGCAGCAGATCATGGGCGGCGCGCCGCCGATGGGCGCCCCGCAGCAGGGCAACTACCCGCCGCCGCAGGTGGGCGATGCCCACCAAACCCCTGTCAAAAACCCTAGCAAAACCCTATTAAGCGCCCCGCAGCAGGGCAACTACCCGCCGCAGCAGTTGGGGCGGTGCCTCCCGCAGAGTGCTGCACGCAATGGTTCGGGCGACTTTCGGGGGCCTGCCACGTTGGCGGTGCACGTGCGCACGCGCTGGCAGCTCGGACAACACTGCTGCTTCTTCCAGCAATAGGCATGGCATTCGAGCACACGCGCTCTCAGCACGGCAAATTTACGTAATAGGGTTTAGCAACTCTCATGCGCATCCGCAGGGCTCGTACAACCCGCAGCATGCGCAGCCGCCGCTGCAGCAGGTGTGCACCATTTGCCGGCTCTGAACACGTCAGCCTTCTGCTCAGGCTGACGACCGAATAATGACGCCGTAGCAACCACATTGCATGCTGGCGAGTCCAACGCCCAGTCTGCAGTGTCCGCCCGCACCAAGTGACCCGCTTCCAGGAGTGACCCGCTTCAGCACAACCAGATGCCTGTTATCAATTGACTACCTGCCCCCTGCAGCAAATGCCGCCGCCAGGCTTCAACTACCAGCAGTACCCGCCGCAGCAGCATCAAGAGATGGCGGCGGGGCAGTTCCAGGGCCAGCAGTACCTGCCCCAGGTGTTAAAACCCTTCCGGCTGTGGTGTGAAGCGCCCCGCTTCCTGAAGCCCAGCCGTGTTCCGATCTTCAGTGTCCCCGCTCACAGCGTCCAGCCCTGAGGCTCTTTGAGGCTCTTTCCCTGTCGCCGTCCCTGCCGCTCGGAAGATCTCGTGCCTGTTGCGCCTCTTTGTTTTCATGCGGTGCCCCTCGGCTGAGCGGACCTCTGCGCGCAGGCGAACTACCACCAGCAGTACCCGCAGCAGCAGGGCCCGCCGCCTGGGTACGTCGTTTGCCCACCTCTTAACCCTGGCCGCTTCAGCGTGTCCCTCGCCAGCCTGACTGCAGTGTCCACAGGCGCACCGCATTCAGAGTTGAGAGTCCGTTGAGCAATGGCTGCCTGAGCGCCTGCCGTGCGTTTTCCAGGTACCCGCAGCGCTACTGAGCGCGGGCGCATGCTGCGGTCGTGACATAAGCCGGCTCAGGATCGGCCCGCGGCTAGCGTGCGCACACACAGGCGGCCAAGGCGGCGCTCGGTCCGCACCTCGCAGAACCTGCCAGCGGCGGGACCGCCGCCGCCGGCGTGCTGGCGGAAACTCGCTGATGGGCTCTTTGCGGGACATCAGGCGGCGGCTGGCACGCTGCTGCGGTTGGGGTCCTGGAGATGCGCTGGAGCATCATTGGGTTGGGTGACATTGGGAAATAGGCATGACCGACCAGCGAGTAAGCACCTCGATGAGCACACCTGGACCGCGCATTGCGAGGAACAGTGTCCGCCACGCGGCGGCAGGCACCGGACTGCAGGGTCGACGGACGTGGCTTGATAGTATCCAACACAAAGATCCTAACACAAGGAATGCACCTTGCTCTTGGTAGCCGCACAAACAATTTTATTAGATAGCGCTTCAACCCGCTGCCGCGTCGTGCATGTCTCAGCAGTGGTTGAAATATAGAGCATTGTCTCCTAAAGGCTTCAGCTGGACACATGCTGGCAAACTGATCAGGATGACCAATTGGTCACAGGCACTCGAAAGGTTCATCTGTGCGTGGCGCCAAAGTTAAGCTTCACATAAGCACTAAGGGGGATGCCATTGACAGTTCCCATCGATGTCAATAGTAGCAGCTACCCTGCTTGGCCAGAGAACTTGGAATTTACCAAGCCTTAGAAGTGAGTGGCCTATGTGTCATACCAGGCTCCTGAAGTCAGTGTTGGGCCTGACACACCGGGGGGGGGGGGGGGGGGGGGGGGGGTGGGGAGTGGCAC
>JAABUL010007752.1_pt1 | contig 11347 bp, 7 predicted proteins | sample 5559151 | NCBI WGS metagenome assembly JAABUL01 (sample SAMN10711876, study PRJNA513368) | rock metagenome | isolation source: Antarctica rocks | place: Antarctica: Victoria Land, Pudding Butte sud | reverse complement strand
CGTAGTTGATGTAATCGGCGCGATGGACTGGAGTCTCTTGACTGGAGAATGTTGGCTTCCACATGCCTGGTGATCCTCTTTGATTCACTGCCTATTTTTGACTAAGCTGCAGACAAGAGCGCGATACGAGCCCTCTCTGCATGACATCCAGGGTGAATATACTTAGGAGCCGCCATTCTTTGATGAAATGTACCCTAAAAAAACACTGGAAGATGCTTCCAACCTGGTGACATATTCGTATCTGAAATCTCCTCTTATCCTCTAAAGTGCACCCAGATCTTTCAGGACATCCAAAGGGTTCCACCCAGATTCGTAAGAAAGCCAAGAGATTAGAAGGGACTTGAGAAGAAGGACCGTGCCTACTGAAATTTCGTCTTTCCCCGGTCGGCAGGGTCCCCTTCACCCGACCGCTGGCTCACTCGGATCGAGTTTGGGAATGAGCTTTATGTTCATCGCTTCGAGGGGAGCTTGTGAAGAGGGTCAATCTCGTTACCTAAGACAAGTAGTGAGACCCCAGGCTTGCATATACAAGCTGGTTTGATCAACCTGCGCCATGAGACTTGACGATGCGAATACCAGGCCTCTTGAACAGACTGTAGCATCTGCAGTACCAACATCGGTACCACAAAATTGGAAAGTTCTATACAGAAGACAGCAGCATCGTCATCATCTTATAAGTTGGGGGCAATCGCTAGCAAACGAAGTTCAGATTTATACTAAAGTGCATCCATAGATATGGCTAACGGAAAGCCATGACCTTGTTTGTCCGGTTTCAACTTTGGACAGGCTTTTGTGCATCATTTAGGGCTTCGAGGTATTCTGCATATAGATAGTCCAGACTTGGGATTGTCGAAAAGCCGCTGTATGTGATCAGCCTGATGTGCCGAAGCCTTAAGTCTCTGTAGACGCTTCACTACCTCGACGGAGGTTTCGTGGACGGCGCGATCCGGTAGCGACCGTGCGAATTTGAGGGCGCGGTATCAGAGCTTGGGGACGCATACCCGTCAGCAATGCGAGTGAAGTGCTGTTACGACATGGTCTGTTCGTCAGAAACAGAGCCTATATGTAGTCAGCGATCATCAAGGATGCCGTAAACGTCCGCAGAAATTCTTGCGATTGGAGATCTGAACAGCTGCTTACCCTACTGTTCAGCATCCAAGCGCGGAAGTCCACTCGAGTGGATCAACTCTTGCTCATCCTTGTCGCCAACCTTAAATAAAGACGTCTTCTCGTTCTTGACCAAGCGCTTTCATTCGTTGAGACTAGGGAATTGCCGTATCGAGTTTCTGTGGAAGCAGTTGCGGCGCTTCTTGATGTGCTCGAGGAGCCGGCTCTTCCCCGGCGCTGTCACGTAGTACTCTTCGTCCCGCCTTCCGCTCTCGAACATTTGCCACCAAACCTCCCATGGCTGTCAATGATAAAGTCATCGAAGTGTGCTTCAGCAACTGGCTATGCTTCACCCATCAATCCGCTTGTATAGGGTCTGACTCTGTCGGACGATTAGGTACCTTCCAAGCTTGATGTTGTATTCTTGGAGATGCCAAGCCACTAGTGAACACTAGCTTATCGAGCTAGCTACATTAGGATATGGTGCGCGGAAGACCGTCGATCAGGGGAAGCAAAGTCTATACTTCTCTTCCTCCTGATTTCGGATCTAGCTACTATCTAACCACGGAACTCTGTTAACATAGATAGCTCGCTTAGATTGGATGGGTGTAGGGAGAGTTTGGCATTAAAGCTGCTGCAGGAGGCCTCACACAAAGCGGCCAGCCAATGACATGCCCACGCAGGAGCATCATTGGCATTGTTCTCCTATCTATGTGACGAGATTCATTTAGATATTAGACATCTATCCCCGAGAGGACATAGTATCAGTGGCTGCCACGGCCGATGTTCAGAATCGCTTCCATTCTATCACTGATTCCCTCTTGGTTGGACCTTGCCCACAAGCATGGGGCCGCCATCTGTAATGTCACCTCCAACAACGTCGCTTCCGATCCTTTTGATGTCTTACCAATGGGACTTGTGCATACTTAGAGACCTCCATCAAGTGTTTGGATTGGGCTATCACGGCCATACTAGTGCCTTGGCATTATGTAAAAGCATTCAACAGGTGGAATCGTCTTGCCATCTTCTTGTATTGTCATGCTGTTATGGGGGTTGCTAAAGAAGCAGAATTTATGGGGCCATTGGCCTCTTAAATACAGGTTTTCAGCGCTGAGTCATGTATCCCTCCTTCAAATTCTGCGTCCTGCAACGTGTCTTTCTAGATCATTGATCCTTCGACCATGTTGCTGCTTCTCATCGATGGCCTAATGCCTCATCGAGCTAAAGACCTTCGATGTCGAATGCTTAGCTGGGCTTGTCAGTCTTATTGGGAATCGTGGTGGGTTCGGAGTGGCACTTGAATGGTTCGAGGCAGCAGGCCTAACTTCGAAAATATGTAGAGCGTTCAAAAAGAGTCGTGGTGGTCTGGATCGAGGGGGTTAGAGCGTTGAGGGAGAGTCTTTGTGGTCTGGGTCGAAGACGTCAACGACCCGCAAGGCCTCAACGATGTTGCGCAAATGCCCCAGCGTGCATCAGTATGCTCTTGGCTCCCAGACGATGAACGGTGGCTCTCCCTTAATTATAAGAATCTAGGCCCTTATAAAATTATTAGAGCTATTAATAAGGGGCGAAGCGTCGAAGGGGCCGACATGGAATCATGTGGAGGAGCCTACTCACTGTAATTTCCTGACTAAGTATCAAGTGACCACACCATCGCTCTTATGATCCCACGGTACGTCATTGGATACTGATCTAGGTGGCACACGTCGAGGTTGTTGCCTTGGAAGAATTCACCTCGGCCAAGTGGTTGATTTTGAAAATTTCTCGTTTTTGATGAGATGATGCTGCAAACGACGACCCTCCAAGATTTCCATGATTCTTGTACATTTGGTCAACACCAGCATGGTACTGGGCTGGAACTTGACCACCAGCTGGCGCATGTCCGATCGGAGGCAGTTGAGGGGAGGTCTGGTACATTTGGTCGACACCAGCATGGTACTGGGCTGGAACTTGACCACCAGCTGGCGCATGTCCGATCGGAGGCAGTTGAGGGGAAGTCTAGTCCATTTCATCAACACCAGCAGAGTACTGGGCTGGGACTTGACCACCAGCTGGCGCATGCCCGATCGGAGGCAGTTGAGGGCGAGGTCCAGGCGCAGGATATCGAATCCTGCACACGAAGAAATTTTTCCTTAAAGACAAAGAACAGTGGTCGGCTGAATCTGCTCCAAAGACAACAGCCTTGTCCTTGAGCCTGTCCGTCTGCACCCCCAACGGTGGCTCGCCTCCACCATTGAGGGTGCAGATCATGACACCGAGCAAGCTGGTGCTGGTGCTGGTGCTGATGCTGATGCTGATTGATTGATTTGGAAGGTGATTCGAAGCAAGCAGGCTGATTTGTGTGGATGCCAAGCCACTAGTATATGGCTGTCACGACATTTCTGACGCTCTGGATGGTCCGGATGGAGGATCCGCTCTTAAGCGAGTGGACGACAGGCAAAAATGTGATGCAGTAGTGTCGAGTCTCTGGGAGCCTGATAGCCCCTATCTCTGTCACGCTTTCGACTTCAACGGAAACTTCGATGAGCCACCGTCAGCTGCCGTTTATCCACTGCAGCGGACTTTGACAAGAGGTCTATGAAGCGACGAATATGGGTCTGACTATCATCAGGCTATGAGCGATTGCGTCGAGACATTACTGAAACGGAAACTTCCACGGTGGGCCGTTAAAAGTGGAATCGATCAATTTCGTGGGACTCGTATTTTTATCTAAAGGCAAATGCAGCCCAAATCTAAGCTCGGATTCATCTAAAATACCTTTTGGCGTTGCCTTTGTCGATAAGTCTATCCAGCGTTAGAAGAGAGGGGGGTTTGTGCATGGTCGAAGCTTTGTGGCCATTGTCTTGGGTCAATGAATGCGGCTTCCTCATAGAACAAGGTTTCATCTACTTCCATAGGTGCATGATAGCCTTTCAAAAGACGTACGTCTGGCGATTCAGAAGCAAATCTCCATCAGACATTCAAATCCAGAAGATGGGAAGACAGAGACTTTCAGTCTGTTGATTATGAATGTCATCGCTCTGAAGAATGATTACCAACGATCATCCAGGCACAGCCTTCATCAAACGATATCCCAGTTTTTTTTTGTCCCAGACCCAGCGATAGAACATATTTCTTCGGCTTTGCTTAGGCTGTACTGCAAGAGCTCCGCTGGATATGACGCTTCTTTCTCAATTTCCGGACATCAGTCAGCTGATGTGTTAGACTAGAAGGCTGCTTGGACCTACCCAAGTAATTGTAACCGCCCTGACCCGAGAGATTTCTCCTACATGACAACATCACCACAAAACCTTCGCAATGGTTCATTGTTATCCTCTTCCGAATGGTCCAGCTCAGCATTCGGTTATCTATTTCTTATGGCTCATGCCCTCTTCCAGAGATCCTATCAGCAACCTCATCCGCCGTTGTCGCTCAGCATTCCGAATTTTGCGTATGAAGAAGGCAACATTGTTCCAGCCACGATGCTGGATGCAATCCTTGAAGCACATGCCCCATTGATCCAGTGCAACCCTTTTCATAGGTCGAAGAGCCGACATTGAAATCAACGTAGATCCTGACTTCGGTCTGGTAAGCCATCCCCATCAACCTCAAGTCTTTGGTCGACGACCCTAGATGATTGTGTCCACGAGGGATATCGTGTATCGTTCCGGCAATCTCTGGGTTCTTCAAGATGAAATAAATGTGTAGGATGATTGATCCATGGATGATCTCGTTGCATGTTCATTTCTTTAGCCTTCGAAGCAGGTAGACGAGACGTGGCGCTCGTATCGACAGCAACCCCCGATGTTGGCATTGTCCCGGAATCCATCCAGAATGAAAGACGCTTGCTCCGCGAAGATCGAAGGGAAAGTACAGGGCATACTGAATGTCCATTGCCCACGTAACCGACGTATGGAATATTGACACGAATGGGGTGCTAAGAGCCAATTTGTCGGTACGTAGCCATGTAGGAGAATGGGACATGGTCCTCACAACAGAATGTTCATCCAAGATCCCTCGTCAGGAGCCTCCATAAATTCTTTGGGTCACCGATGAGATGCTGCCAACGGTGCTCTCTTGCCCTGGAGGAACAAAGTCTGATTAACATGCGAACTGATGGAACAGTGGGCAAGATCACCTCCACCTTGGTTAGTCGCTCCATCAAGCAGCGCCTAAGCCTCGCTGTTAGCGGTCAAGTCACCGATGAATTATTCCGGAGCCGGATGCCCATCGAGCTAGGATTTCCATGAGTTACAAGCCAACGATGGCGGGAATCGCAGATGCAATTTCCTGATAGAGTGGAATTGTCGATGGTGCTTGTATTCGACGCGTAATTCGAAAAGCATTTTGGAATCAATCTGACCATATTGTCTCTTGTCCTGTTGGGAAGTTCCTGCCCGAGTCTTGCGGTCATGGACCGGTTTCCTCCATCCTGTACATCTGGTCGCTGAACCTACGAAGTACCCATACGTCGTTTTTGACTTCCTTCAGTGTAATTCGCTTAGGGGGCTGCTTGTTGAGTAAAGATTTCAGTAAATCTCGAAATTTGTCGCCAACCTATTCATATCCCAGCACCTATTCGGGGCTCTTATTGTGATTAGATGGTGTCGTTGGTGGATGCTGATTGCCCTTTCATTGTTCGTCCTCGATCTGAAACCCTTCGAGTGGTGTCTATGCCGGTCGTCTAGATGAACGATGTGGTGGCTCTAATTGCTTACCCTGTCTTCCATCTCAATCCCAAAGACTGATATGCCAGAATCCTTGGTGCTTAAGGCATATTCGAAATCCCCATAGAATGCCCAGAGTATCTGTCGAACCCCAACGGCCTCCAAGTGTTTTACTTCAGCAACTCTTTCGGCGATTTGTATGTCAAACATTCTGTAGAGTGTAATGAAGCGGGGGAATCTCGAATGGTTCGTTGAGGTAGGAGGCTAAACTATTGCTGTGAAAGAAATCCTGCACGAACAGCTGAGATCGTGGATTAGGTTGGAGGCGTTCTCTGATAAGAGAGCTTTGTGTAAGAGGGCATCCACTTCGCTGAGATCAGGCACTAATGCTGATAGCTCAAGCGAATTTGGGTTCGGTGTCTATTCTAAATGGCGATGAATCGAATCCCAATGATGTAGGTCCTGTGTTCATACAGCGGACAAGGAACTGGAAAAGCCTGGTAAATTGGGCCCTGCTCACGAATTACTCTCCGGGTCTAAGTGAATGGTGGGTATGGTTGCTATACCTGTACTCGCAAGTGTGGACGGCTGGCGAAGATTGGACTGGAGATATTAGAGATAAATTCCTAACCGGAATGGCTAGGAATTTTGAGGAGGTAAGATAAAATTCTGCTCGCTACTTTTTCTACCGCTGCCTTCACTGGATATATATCGAGTTAGTTTAGCTAGGGGTTAGTATAAGGGGTTAGCTATTAATTAAGGGAACTTAAGTAATATTAATACTATTTATTAATTAGATTCTACCTATATTCTTTATCCTTTTAGACTTTGATTTATATATATCTAATTACTTATTTTAAAGCTTAATATTATTAATATTATTAAATATTTAATATTTTTATTATTATTTAATATTATACTTACCTTCTAATTAATTAGATTTATTTAAATAGCTTATAAAGAGATTATTATTATTAAGAAGATTATTACTATTAAAAAGGTAATATTTAAATATTTTATATATACCTCTATTAAGTAGTCTATTAATAAATTTATTACTAATTAGGTTATTATTATTAAAAAAGGTATAATAATTAGGACTACTTATAAGGTAATAAATAGATATATTATTAAAAAGGACCTTAACCTTATTAATAATCCTATTATTAATATTAATATTAATAAAGATATTAAAGAAAGTAATTCCTTAAAGACCTTATAAATAAAAGTAGTTAAAAAGGAAATAAAGTAATAATTAAAATATAATAAAGAAATAGAGAACTTATAAATAATATAAATATAATAATAATTTATAATTAAAATTTAAGCCTATTTATATTAAGGATATAAGTAAATATTAATATAACTATTATTATTATTATATTATTATATTTATATAATCTTATTAATATCTTATATCCTTTTAATATAATATCTATATAAGATAGCTATTTTAATAGTAATATTAATATCTTTATCTACTTTAAATAAATTAATATTAATACTTATTATTAAGTAATATATCTTAGATATAAATTAATAATCTTATATAACAATAATTTTAATTTAAGACCTTATTAGTTAAATCTTTTATATATTATAATCCTACTTTAAATAATAAACCATTTATTATTCTTTTTATTACTTATTTTTTAGCCTTAAATTTTAAGTAAATTTATAAGATTTATTATAACAGTTTTAATTTTAATAATATAAATAAGCTTATTAATATAGCCTTTTAAAAGGCTATTAACTAAGATAATAAAGATAATATAAAGAATTTAAAAGACCTCTAATAAGTCTTTTTAATATATAATTAAATTATAACCTTTTTTATCTACTCTTATATATAAATTAGCCTTTAAAGTACTTTTATTAATTATTAACTCTTTTTTATTAAAAAGTCTATTATTTATATATTTATATTTATTAAGATTTTTTATTTAACCTTTATTTAGGCTTAAATTTATAAAGGCTAAGATTTATTTAATAATTAAAGGAAGAAGAATTATACCCTTATAAAATTAATACTTATTAAGTATAATTAGATATTTATAATATTATTAACTCTAAAATAATAATATCTTAATATCTTAATATTTATCTTATTATATATTTATAGAAATTTTAATAAGAATAAGTATAAGAATATTATTAATTATAAATATTCTTATAGCTATTTAAATTATTATAGAATATCTATATAATTTAATTATTATAATATTATAATAATTTTAATAAATATAATATCCCTTAATAATTATATCTTAAAATTTGAATATTAATTTTATTAATAGATTATTAATATTATAATTCTTTTGTATAGTTATTAAGGGCTTCCCTTATATCCTTATATTAATTAATAAAATATTATTACTTTAATTAAGACTATTATTAATAAATAATTAAAGGTTTTAATTAAAGTATTATTTTAATAAGATATTTATCTTAGTCTTAATCTTAGTTATTTTATAAGAAATAAAAATTAAATATTAAGGCCTTAAATAAATCCTTATAAATAAACTTTATAAATCTATTAAATAAGCTTTAAATATTTTTATAATAAGTGTTAAGAAATAGCTTATTTATTATTATTTAATAATATTCCTTTAATAGCCTTAATATTAATATATCTCCTCTTTATTAAGCCTTATACTTAAATATAATAATAATTTTAAATAAATATATAACCTCTCTTACCTTAAAAGATACTTAATTAATAATTAATAATTATATAATTATATAATTATAATAGCTTAAAATATATCTTATTTAATAATATTATTAATATCCTAATTAAAATAGGCCTAAGAATAATCCTTATTAAAAGAGATATCTTAAATATATTTAAATATATACTTATTACCTTATTAAATTAATAGCTATTAGGTTTCTTATTTATAAATATATTTTATAAGGAATAGTTTTTATTATTTATATTATATATTACTCCCTTTAATTTTAATTTATTTATTAGAATATTTAATTAAATCCCAATTATAATTTTATATTAAAATATAATTATTTATTATTTAAATAACTTCCTTATTATCTTACCCCTTAATATAAATATAAGATTATATAAATGATAATTTAATATACTTTATAAATAACTTAAACTTATAATTTATTATAAGAAAGATATAAAAGAGATAATAATTAATTTCTTAAGCCTAGAAATTAATATTATTAAAATATAAATTTAATTCCCTAATAATAAGTTAAAAAGAGGAGAAGTCTAATTATAAATCCTATTAAATAAGATTTTTATTCTTAGATTTAAACTTAACTTATTAATTAATTTTTTATTATTTATTATTAAGATTATTATTTTAAGTAGAGCCTTTTTAAGATATCTTTATAATACTTTAAGTAGATAGTATTTTTATATTTATATTAATAATAATATAAAGTAGGACTTATAATAATAAAAGATCTTTCTATTTATATAAAATAGGATTTTATTAATTTATATTATTATTATTTATATACTTTATTACCTTTAAATTAATACCTTTAAGACTATTAATATAAGAGGCTTTTTATTAGATCTTTTAACTTAAATCTTAAATATTAAATAAGTCTTTAATATTAAAACCTTAAATTATTATATTAAAAAAGGTATTTAATTTAAAGAAATAAGATCGATTTATATTATCCTTAATTATTATGTATCTAATATTGTTAATAAGGTACTTTATATCTTTAATAATAATTAAGTTATATATTATAATCTTATTAAATTCTTTTATAAGATATTATTATATTATTAGCTTAATATAATATCCTTATTATTAAGGTTAAATAGATCTATTTATATAAAAACTATCTAATAAATATACTTTCTTAAATATAATATAATAAAATTATTAATATATATCCCTAATTATAAAGTTTTATTAGTCCTTTCTAATATTAAATTATAATTTATTGAAAGATTAATATAAAATTATATACTTTATAAAGGCTATTATTTAATACTTATAATAGGATTTAATACCTAAAATATATAATACTTATAAAATATTAAGAAATTTATATATTAAATATTATATATTAATTAATTATTAGCCCTTATTTTCTACCTTCTTCTACTCTTTAATTAATGAAGTTAATACATTAAATAATAATTAAGTATAAATATTAATAATTAAATTATACCTTATTAGCCTAAGATTAATATATTAATATATAAAATATAATAATAATAATATCTTTTATTATCCTTTATTAAAACGCGCTCTTAATAATAATATTTAAATAAAAGATAAGAAAAACTCCCTTAGATATTAATTAATTATAAGGGATATCCTATTATATATCCTATTCATACTTAATTAATTAATATTATAATATATTATAATATATACCTCCTTTTACTTTATCTTTATTAATTTCCTATATATTAGTAAATTTATATAGAATATTAATAATTTAAATAAGGAGTTTATATATTATTTTATAATAAAATACTTAATAGTCTTATATAAAAATTATATTGAATTTATCCTTCTATCCTTTAAAATAAATCCCTTTTAAAAAGGGGTAATACTTACTATTATTATAATAAATAATAAGGCCTATTTATTATACTTACTTTATTATTTATTTAAGATATTTCTTATATATCCTTTAAATTCTTTCTTTTATTTAAGCTATTTATTTATAAAATAGTTAATTATTAAGATCTTTTAATAAATTATTAAATTATTAAGATATAATAATTATTACTTAAGCTACTCCTTTTATTAAGGTACTATTATATAAGTAAAGAAATTTAACCTTAATAATAATAAGATCCAGCTATTTAAATAATAAAGGTTAAACTTATATTACTTATATATTATAATAAATAATAAGTATATATTAAATACCTTTTATAAGTATTAATAAAAATATTTAAATAATTAATAAATTACTTTATATATAACTTTATCCTTTATCTTCTTTTATAACTCTATTTTAGCTAGGTCTTAAGGGGTTTTTAAGTATTAGAGCTACTCTAAAAGGCCTTATACTTATTATATATAAGTTAATAATAGTAAATTAATTATTTAATAGCTAAAGAATAAGATATTTATATATTAATATTAATAATAATATACCCTATTATATAATAGATATTTATAACTTATAATAATATATTTATAATAATATTTATATAAGGTAATATTATATTAATTAAGCTAGTTTAATTAAGGATTAATATAAGGGATTAACTATTAATTAAGGGAATTTAAGTAATATTAATATTATTTATTTATTAGATTCTATTTATATTCTTTATCCTTTTAGATTTTAAAATATATATATTTAATTACTCCTACTATCTTACCTTAGGACTATTTTATATATATATAACTAGACCTATTTATCCTAGGATTATATTACTTAGATATAAAGGGTTTTTAGATACTAGAGCTACTTTAAAAGGCCTTATACTTATTATATATAAGCTAATAGTAGTAGACTAGTCACTTAGCGGCTAAATAATAAGATATCTATATATTAGTATTATTAGTAATATACCTTATTATATAATAGATATTTATAACTTATAACGACATGTCTATAGTAATATCTATGAAAGGTAA
>JAABUL010007751.1_pt1 | contig 11350 bp, 10 predicted proteins | sample 5559151 | NCBI WGS metagenome assembly JAABUL01 (sample SAMN10711876, study PRJNA513368) | rock metagenome | isolation source: Antarctica rocks | place: Antarctica: Victoria Land, Pudding Butte sud | reverse complement strand
ATTCGCGGCTACATCTCCACGCTCCGCAAGCAGGAGATGCCCATCCTCTCCGCACTCGGTCAGGCTATCGCCGGCACCCCGCCCTTGCCGGTCACGACCTAGCCGTGCGGACCTAGCTAGTTACTCATCCACACATAAAATACCCGAGAACTCCTCGACCACCCAGGCCTGGTAGTCGCCGACAAAGTCGAGTCCAGCGCAGTAAGCCTGGCACCACTGGCGGATCATGCCCTCCCTGGGCTGTACCCAGAAGTCACGGGCTAAACGGGCAGGCACCCGCCGCACCGCCATCCCGTCGACGTACACGGACTGCACCGCTTTCGTCACGACACGGGCGGTGTAGATCGCATCGCGCCGCAGGAAGGGGGGCTGGGCGCGCATGTATCGTCCACAGAGCCGGCAATGGTGGACGCTCACCGTGACCAAGAGTAGCACAGGATGCTCCAGATCGATGTCGATGGCCGTGCGGCTGGTCTCACAGCGCCGCCGCGCGGGTGCGCCGCAGTGGGCGCATGGCAGCGTGGGGAGACGCCAGCGCACATGGCGAATATGACAGAGGGTATGAGTCAACGACGCCGCAGGGGGGATCAGCGGCGGGGGAGTAGTGTCCACAGGGTCGTGTCCGTTTCTAGGTTCGAGACTGATGAGGGTTGATGACACCCTTCAGCATGCCACTCGCTCCCGACCTGTCAACCCAACGCGGCCGCCGGATGCAACGTCAATGACGCAGTCTCACGAGGGGTGGTACATCTACGGCCGACGCTTGACACCTCCTTCGCTCGCAGCTATTTACTCTTGAACGCCGCGTCGAACGCTACGCCTGACGGCTGAAAATCGGTACGCTTGACAAAGGCGGCGGCTTCGGGCGCGCCCTGGGTGCGGTCCATACCGCTGTCCTCCCACTCGACGGAGAGCGGGCCAGCATAGCCGATGCGGTTGAGCGCGCGGATGATCTCCTCGAAGTCGACGCCGCCGCGTCCCGGCGTGCGGAAGTCCCACCCGCGCCGCGCGTCGCCGAAGTCGAGGTGCGAACCCAGGATACTGGTGCGGCCGTTAAGTGTGCGCACGGAGTTCTTGACGTGCACATGGTAGATGCGGTCGGCGAAGGTCTCGATGAAGAGCGTCGAGTCCACGAACTGATGATACAGGTGGCTGGGGTCGAAGTTGATGCCGAAGGCCGGGCGGCGTCCGATCGCGGCGAGCGCCTTCTCGGTCGTCACGATGTCGTAGGCGATCTCGGTGGGGTGGACCTCCAGTCCGAAGCGCACGCCTTCCGCGTCGAAGACATCCATGATGGGGTTCCAGCGGTCGGCGAACTCCCTGTAGCCGGCTTCGATGGTATCCCAGTTGTTGGGTGGGAACGAGTAGAGCAGGTGCCAGATGGGCGAACCTGTGAAGCCGTTGACCTGCGTCACGCCGAACGCTTTGGCCGCGCGGGCCGTGTCCATGATCTCTTGCGCGGCCCGACGGCGCACGCCCTCGGGCTCGCCATCGCCCCACAGGCGCGCCGGCAAGACGCCCTGATGGCGCTCATCGATATGTCTGTCGGCGACGGCTTGACCGACAAGGTGGTTACTGATGGCCCAGCAACCGAGGCCATGTTGCTCCAGCAGCGCCCGCTTATCCGCGACGTAGGCGGAATCGGCGAGAGCTTTATCGACCTCGAAGTGGTCGCCCCAGCAGGCCAGTTCGAGGCCGTCGTAGCCCCAGCCCTTGGCGAGGGGGGCGAGTTCGGCGAGGGGCAGATCCGCGAACTGACCTGTGAACAACGTGACTGGTCGTGCCATAATCGTGCCGTCCTCCTTGAATTGATGGGGGCGCTACCCCTCCTATTTGACCGCCCCGAGCGTGAGCCCACGGACGAGGTGGCGTTGCACACTCAACGCCAGCAGAAACGCCACGAGCAGCAGCAGCGCGCCCGCAGCGCCAACCTGACCCCACTGCACGGTCATGGAACTGGAGAACCGCGTGAGCGCCGGCGGCCCCGTCTGCGTCGCGGGGCCGCTGAGGACGTTGCCGAATAGGAACTCGTTCCAGGCGAAGATGAAGGAGAGCAGACCTGCGGCCACGATGCCGGGCGCCGACAAGGGGAGCACGATCTGGATGACAATCCGCAGGGCGCTCGCCCCGTCCACCTGCGCGGCTTCTTCGAGTTCAAGGGGGAACTGCTTGAAGAAGCTATGCATGATCCAGACGATCAAGGGGACGTTCATCAACGTGTAGGTGAGGATGAGGGACCAGTACGTCTGCAAGAGGCCCAGGTTGCTGTAGAGGAGATAGAGGGGGACCACAATCACCACGGGGGGGAGCATCCACAGGGACAGGATCCAGAACATGATGGAATCGGACCCTCGTAGCCGGAAGCGCGCGATCGGGTAGGCGATGCTGCACCCGACGACAAGGGCGAAGGCGGTGGAGACAACGCCCACGAACAAGCTATTGAGCAGGTTGGAGAAGAAGCCACTGGACAGGACATCCGTGTAGTTGCTGAACGTGGGCGTGAAGACCCACTGTGGCGTGGCGGTCGTGATCTGGTCCGCTGTCTTGAAAGACAACGTCAGCAACCAATAGACGGGGAACAGGAATGCCGCGACCAGGAGTAGCGTCACGAGGATGCGGCTTCCATTTATAACGCTTGTCGAGGGCCGCGCCCGGGATGCTTGCATGCCCACACTCTCCTTCTTGCCTAAGCCTTGTTCGTTTGCAATAACCGCAGGATCAGCTTCGCCATAACGAGGACGACGACAAGCGTGAGCCATCCGTACGTCGCCGCAAACGAGATATTGTTCAAGGAGAAGCCGCGATTGTATATGCTCCAGCTGAGGGTCGTCGTTTGGTCGATGGGGCCGCCGTGCGTCATCATGAAAATGACGTCATACACGCGAAAGGCGAGGATGCTGCGGAAGATGATGGCGACCGTGATGGCATCTCTCGCCAGTGGGAGTTGCACATGCCACACGCTCTGCCACCATGACGCCCCCTCGACGCGGGCGGCCTCCAGGAACTCGGGGGATATAGACTGGAGTCCGGCCAGCACGATCAGGAAAACGAACGGCGTCCACTGCCAAATATCGACCACCATCACGCTGGGCATCGCAAAGGTCGGATCGGCGGCCCAGTCGCGGGCGGGGATGCCAATCAACCCGAGCAGATAGTTCACGACGCCATACTGATAATTCAGCATGATAACCCAGAGGATGCCGACCGCTGCGGGGGCCATGACGAACGGGAGCAGGAGCAGGCTGCGGGCTATTTTCTGCCACCTTCCCGAGTGGACCAGCAGGAGGGCCAACATCAGGCCAAGCACGAGCTCGATCGGGACGACCACCGCAACAAAGATCACGGTGGTCCCCATGCTGTGCCAGAAATCGGACGAGGTCAGGGCGTCGATATAGTTCTGCACGCCGACGAACGGATGCGTCGCCGACACCAGATCCCAGGTGTGCAAGCTGACCCACAGATTGTAGACGAGCGGGTATATCGAGAACGCCACCAGGAAAAGCATGCCCGGCGCGATGATCACATAGGGCGCGATCCGCCGCCGCCGTGGCCGGGGGTGTTTGAGCACCACCTCCGGCACGGCCCCTTCCACTCTTTGCATCGTTTCCGAGACCTCTTTATCGCGCTACTTACAGTTCGGACGCAACCGTTTTGGCCAGCGCGCTCAACGAAACTGTCGCGCGTGGGGCGGGGAGCAGCGTCCCGTGCTGCGGGACATACTTCGGCAAACCTTGCACAACCCCCGCCGCGTGGCTCTGGGCTCTCTGGAGCGCGTCCCGCACGGAGGATTGCCCCAGCTGTGCCGCCGCCAGATCCCCGGTGATGGCCACCTCCCAAGCCTCTTCCTTCGGGAAGTACGGCCGGGGCAGGGTGTGTTCCATCGCGCGCAGGACGGTGGGAAAACGCGAGAACTGGGGGATCGACGTCCCTGGGATGGTGGACCTGATCAGGCTGCGGTCCTGGTACGCGTCGATGCGCGTGGGATCGCCACCGTACGTGTCGCCAGGGAGCATGGCCTCTTTGATCGTATTCTGCTTGTTCTGCAGCCATGCGATAAAGCGGAACGCCTCTTCCGGATTCTGCGCCGTCTTCGGGATGGCGTTGACCCAACAGCCAAGGTGGGACACGCCGTGGACCGTGCCGGCCGGCACCTCGGTGAAGCCCCACAAACCTTTGGTGGGAGACTTCGGCTGCTCCAGGGCGTAGGCCCCCCATGACCACAGAAGGACGGTGGCCAACTGCCCTTGGGCCGCAGCGGCCATCACCTGCGAGAACAGCCAACTGCCGCTGCCGGGGGGCGTGTACTTGATCATGTCGACCCAGAACTGGGTGCCCTTGATCGCGTTGGGCGTCGTTAGGGTCGGTTGGAGCGTCGACCAGTTGTACGGCTGCCCCCCGAACGAGTACAGGAACATCAACCACGTGTGGACGTTGCCGAATCCCGTGGCGAACTGGTCAGCCCACCCCGAGATCTTCGTCCCCTTGAACGTCTTCCCCTGGAAGAAGCGGCACTGGGCTCGCCATTCGACCATGGTCGTGGGGGGCTTAAGGGTCGCCCCTGTGGCGGCATGGTACTGCTTCTGCATGCTCGCGTCCCCATAGATATCCTTACGGTACCACAGGATCTGGGGATGGATGGTGTCGGGGAGGCCGTAGAGGGCTCCTCCCTGATCCCAACTGCCGGGCCGCCCGTCGTATTCAGCGCACGCGAGCGCGCGCGGGATGAATTCAGCTAGATCGACACCCATCTTGTGCGCCAGGTCCCCCACGGGGTAGAGCTGGTTCGCACTGGCGAACTCGGGTACCCAGGAGTAGTCAATATTGAAGATGTCGTACGGCGCCTTCCCCGCCACCGACAGCGCAAGCTTGGAGTGGATGGCGTCGCGGTCCACGAGCTGGATATTGACCTTGACGCCGGTCTCCTTCTCGTATTGCGCCGCCATCACCTGCGCCGCCTGGCCCCAACTCGCACCGAGCCAGATCGCATTCAGGGTCGTGCTCTTGGCCTTGGTGGCCCGTCTGGGCACCCAGGCGCTCGTCAGAGTGCCCGCGCTTCCCAGGGCGGCCACCGCAGCCGTTGTCGTCAGCGCCTTCTTGGCAAACGTGCGACGCGTCATGGACTGCTCGTGCGCCCCAACCTCGGTAGACTGATCGGACATGGTTGTACTCCTTCCTTATGACATTATGGCGGCTATAGCGACTTGTACCTTGACGACCGATTTGTCCCGCTCGATGCTCTCGATCGCCTGCTCGACCTCGACCAAGGGGCGTACCGAGTCGACAATGGCGCTTGGATCGAAGCGCCCTGATTCGATGAGAGCGATAGCCTTGGGCCACGTCTCATACGTCCCGGCATAGGAACCCACGATGGTCAGCTCATTCGCGTAGATGTTGAATGGACGCGCCTGGATCGTCGCGTCGGGGGGGGCGGCGCCATAGGCAAGGATCGTCCCTCCTCGCCGCACCAGCCCGAACGTCTGCTCGTACGTCCGGGGGCTGCCGACCGCTTCGATCACCACATCCGCGCCGCGCCCTCCCGTGGCGTTACGGACCGCTTCGATGGGGTCCTCTTCCATAGGGTTGATGACGCTGTCGGCCCCGAGCTCGACGGCGCGCTTCCGTCGCCCCGCGTCCGGTTCGGAGATAATGACCTGCGCCACCCCCCGCGCTTTGGCGAGGAGCGTGTGCGCGAGGCCCATCGGGCCGGCGCCGATGATAGCGACGGAATCCCCGACCGCGATCTGGGCGCGGTCTTGTCCGTGGATAGTGCACGCGAGAGGCTCGATGTAAGCGGCGTGCTCGAACGACATGCTGTCGGGGAGCACGTACACATTCGCGGCGGGGGCGACAACGTATTCCGCCATTCCGCCAGCCGCATGGACCCCGAGTTGCCGCACATACGGGCAGAAGAGTTTCCGGTTGATGCGACAGAAGTAGCACACGCCGCAGGAGATATTGATGTCCACCGTGACCTTCTGCCCCAGCTTGACCTGCTCCACCCGCGATCCAGTGTGCACGACGGTCCCGGCGAACTCATGGCCGATGACCAAGGGGAGATTCGGTGCCGGGAACCGGCCGTGTAGTATGTGCGCGTCGGTCCCGCAAATGCCGCAACGGTCGACCTTGATGAGAACCTCGTTCTCATCCGGGGTAGGGATAGGGATCTCCTCAACCCGCAGGTCATCGGGTCGATAAAGTAGTGCCGCCTTCATTGTCCCGCTACTCATGCTGTATGCCCCCCTCACAAGTACGCAATCGCTCTCGGGGCCGTCGCGGCGTCGATTAGCCGCGGCATGCGCCGCATGCTCCCAATTATGGTCATCGGTGAATAGGCCATGTCCAGCCCATACCCCCCAGGCGTAGGAGCCCCTGTGTGTCGGGGGGGCGTCATCGTTGGGGGCGTTACCTCCTCTCACCCACCCCATAGATTCGCGAGAATCGTGGCCCACCGATGAACTCGAACACATCCACCACGATTTTTCCATGATAGCACCGTGACTTCCCTTTGTCAACAATGAAAGTTATGATGAAAAAGCTGAAAGTATAGCTGTCAAGACATAAAGTACTGCTGGATTAAGAGGAACATTCGGATTGACAGAAGGAACTTCCATGCTTTACGCTGTAAATATCATGGAACGTATAAAGGAAATCTCCCGCGTTAGCAGGCGTGACTCCTCTCGTGTTAGCGCCCGCGATACGTCCACCACGGCCGCTTTGATCCTCGATATCATCAGGAGCGATGGGCTCATCTCGCGGACGGATGTCGCGCGCGCCGCTGATCTCAGCCCTTCGGCCGTGACGCAACACATCGATCGTTTGGTTCGACACGGCTTAGTGCTTGATAGGGGGCTTGCGGACTCGACGGGAGGCCGCCGCGCTCGCTCCGTATCGTTCAACAAGAATGCTGGCTATCTGGGCTGTGTCGACCTGGGCGCGAGGGGCATGAACGTGGCGATCACGGACCTGGAGACGAACATCCTGGCGAGCGAGACATATGAGGTGGACGTCCGCGCAGGCCCGGAACCGGTGCTAGGCTTGGTGCGAGAGGCCATCCAGGATCTGGTGGCGGGGTTGGGACTGTCAGACGAGCAGGTGAAGGCCGTGGCCATCGGTCTCCCTGGACCGGTGGAGGCCAGGACGGGGCGGCCCATCTCGCCCCCGATCATGCCCGGGTGGGACCAGTATCGAATCCGCGAGTTCTTCGCCTCTTACTTTACCTGCCCGGTCTACGTGGACAACGACGTGAATGTGATGGCCCTGGGTGAGCAATGGGCCGGCGCCGGGCGGGACGTGGACAACTTCCTCTTCGTGAAAGTCGGGACAGGTATCGGGTGTGGCATCGTCTGTGACGGGCGCTTGTACCGCGGGACGGACGGATGCGCGGGCGACATCGGTCACATCGAGATCGAAGGTCAGTCGGTTATTTGTCGTTGCGGTAATACCGGGTGCCTCGAGGCCGTGGCTGCGGCGCCAGCGTGGGTACGCTTGGCCCACGAAGCGGCCACGGCCGGACGTAGCCCCATGCTTGCCGAGGAGTTGGCGGCGCGCGGCGCGCTGACCGCCGGGGACGTCAGCGCGTGCGCCGCGCGCGGAGATCGCGCAAGCGTCGAGATCGTACGAGAGAGCGGCCGGCTGATCGGACACGTCCTGGCGGCCCTCGTCAACTTCCACAACCCGGCGCTCATTCTCATGGGCGGCGGTGTGAGCGGGGCCAGCGACATGTGGCTCGCGTCCATACGTCAGGAAATTTACCGGCGGTCCACGCCCCTCGGGAGCAGGAACCTCGTCATCCAGCGTGCGCCCCTCGCCGAAAAGGCGGGGGTCATCGGAGCGGCAGAACTCGCGCTCGAGTCGCTGTTCTCGCAGCCGGGGTTGCAGCGTATGTTGGCCGCGACATCCCCGTAATGTGTCCAGGAGGTGTCACGCGCATTCAAGGGGCATGATCCATCGCGCTGCCCTACTGCCCCGATCATAGAGGCCATGTATTAAGTACCGCGGAAGGAGCGAAAGGCACCATGAAGTACGCGTACAACACACTCGTTTATGCCGGTGAATCCATCAAAGAGAGCATCGAACGGATCGCGCGGTTCGGGTACGACGGTGTCGAGTTCGTGGGAGAGCCCACACAACTCGACACCAAGACGATTGTCACAGAGCTTGAACGCCACAACATCCAGGCGTCCCATATCTGTAGCATCTACACTCAAGAGCGGGACCTGTCCAGCAGCAACGACCAGATTCGTCGCAATGCCGTCGCCTATGTGAAGTCCGTGGTCGATTTCGCCGCGACGATCGGAGCGACGTCCGTCGGGGTCACGCCGACGGCTAACATGAAGATCCGCCCCGAGGTCGACATCCAGCGAGAGTGGGCCTGGGTCGTGGAGGGTATCCGCGATGCCGGGCGACACGCCGCAGATCACGGTATCCGCCTGACCATCGAACCGTGGAATCGCTACGAGACGTATTTGGTCAACAGGGTCGACCAATCGCGGCGGATGGTGGGCGAGATAGGGCTGGACAACGTGGGTTGCATGGGCGACACGTTCCATATGAACTTGGAGGAGACGGATATCGCTGAGGCGTTCCGCGTGGCGGGGGATAAGCTCTTCTATGTCCACATCGCCGATAGCAATAGGGCCGCCCCAGGGCGTGGCCACATCGATTTTGGCCCGGTCGCCCGCGCCCTCAACGACATCGGGTACGACGGATATCTCTCGATGGAACTGCTGCCGGCGGCCGGCGACCCCTTCATGGTGCTCACGGGCGCACGGCAGGATGAGTTCTACGACCAATACACCGAAGAATCGATCGCTTATCTGCGTCGGTTGTTCGCCAACAATCAATCCTAGAGTAGGGTTTGGTCGACGGACAACATAATGAAGGTTGCTCCCTGGTCGCCCGCCGATAGGGAACATAGCGCTCGCTGTAGGCGGGCGGCTGGCTGGCCAGGGGTAGTGCAGGCCGCAGGCGCGCTAGGACGGTACAACATAGAGCGTCAGTCTGCCGGTTGAGCGGCAGGCTCACGGTGTTGAGCGCCGAATACGTAACAGGATAGGTAGGGAGGACAAGATGCGTCTCGGAGCTAATACCTGGATCTGGACCTCGCCGTTCCGCACGGAGGACGTGGGTCTGATCCATAAGATTGCTGAGATTGGATTCGACATCGCGGAGGTTGCGATCGAAGATCCCTCGCTCGTCGATACGGTGGTCCTTAAACAGGCTGTCCGCGAGGCGGGTGTGTCGTGCATCGTGTGCGGGGCATTCGGACCGGACCGCGATCTGGGCAGCGATAATGCTACCCTGCGTCAGAACAGCCTCGACTACATTCGCCGCCTCCTCGCCGTCTGCGAAGAAGTTGGCTCACCTGTTCTGCCCGGGCCCGCCTACGCTTCTGTCGGCGATACACGACTGCGCACTCCTGAAGAGAGTGCAAGGCGCTGGAATCACGTCGTGGAGAATCTGCAGCAGGTGGGCCGTGAGGCCGGGGAAGCTGGCGTCACGCTGGCGCTCGAGCCTCTCAACCGCTACGAAACCGATCTCATCAACACGGTCGAGCAGGCCCTCCATCTTGTGGAGAGCGTTGGCAGCCCCCATGTCCAAATCCACCTCGACACGTACCACATGAACATAGAAGAACGCGATGTGCCGGCTGCTATCCGTCGTGCTGGAAAGCATGTGGCGCACGTTCATGCAAGTGCCAATGACCGCGGCGCCGCTGGAGGAGACCATATTGCCTGGCCTGGCGTTCGAGATGCACTCGCGGCAATCGATTATCGCAACGCCGTCGTGGTGGAATCTTTCACACCCGGCGTCAAGGAGATCGCCCGGGCCGCGTCCATCTGGCGCCCACTAGCATCGACACAGGATGCGCTCGCAACGGACAGCTTCGCCTTCCTCCACAATCTCTTCGGCTAACGCTTTGACACGTACTGCTCGCCGACATGCGCGAGGTCGAGTTGCTTATGCGAGAGGAGACGTTGGCGACGATCGACAGCCTCGTGCGGTTGGGCAAGGTCCGTTACATCGGCTGCTCGAACTACGCGGGTTGGCAACTCGTGAAGGCGCTGGGCGTGACCGATCAGCGGGGCTACCAGCGCTTCGTGAGCCAGCAGATCTACTACTCGCTGCAGGCCCGCGAGGCCGAGTACGAGTTGATCCCCGCCAGCCTCGACCAGGGGGTCGGGGTGCTGGTGTGGAGCCCGCTGGCCGGGGGGCTGCTCTCGGGCAAGTATCGTCGCGGGGAGGGCGCGCCGGAAGGCACGCGCCGCCTGGCGGGCTGGGACGAGCCGCCGGTGCGCGACGAGAGCCAACTCTACGACACCATCGACGTCCTCGTCGCCATCGCCGACGCGCACGGGGTGTCGCCCGCGCAGGTCGCCCTGGCATGGCTGCTGCGCAAGCCAGCGGTGACCTCGCTGGTGGTCGGCGCGCGCACCGACGCGCAACTCGCCGACAACCTGCGGTCCGGCGATCTGCAGCTGACCGATGACGAACAAGCGCGCCTGGACGCGGTTAGCGCCCTGCCGCTACTCTATCTCCACTGGCATCAGGCCGCGACAGCGGCCGACCGCCTAGGCGTCGCCGACCTCTCGCTGCTCGGCCCGCACCTGACTCGGTAGCTTGTGTTGGCTTACCTCATCCGAACCTTAGATGAGGTAAGCCAGCACAGACCCTGAGAGCAGAAAATCGGCGCTGCGGATGAATGAATGCAGCCGGCTATACTGGCCGCAGTGGCCTCGACACCGCAAGAGAAGGGTTTTTCACCAGGCTGCGCGCCTACCATGTGCCGTGGCGGTCCGCTCAACCGTTCTGTCGGCTGTCCCTCGTCGTTGCCCTCATCGGTTGGTATGTATGCCGCCAGGCTGCATACCGATACAATCCCCCTGCTAATACTACAACGTTACTTGTCTCCTGAGGCCGTGCTAACGACCTGGAAGCAGGCGTACAATCGCTCAGTTTATCGGGGAGATGGCCCCTTTGTCTGACGGTCGCTATGGGTGATTCTAGCGAAGTAACGTTGTAGTACTAAGCACATGACCATAAGTTTGGCACGCTTTTACGCCCGAACCACGCTCAACAGACCATGCCAGACTTCTGGTGACCTGCTTAGCGACGAGGAGTCGGTGCGGCAGGCATCACTGACAGCCCAGGTCACTCAACGCAGGTCGCCAATGTAATCATCGCTGTGCTGGCTACTTACCTCATCCGAACCTCGGATGAGGTAAGTAGATCCGGTATTGAATGTCAAGGGGCAAAATCGCGCCGTGTTACTGTCCAGTGGTTCTATCACCCGTACGTGTGCAGTGAAAATGTCACCCGCGCTGGCGCTCCCGTAGCGCCCGCATACGGT
>JAABUL010007749.1_pt1 | contig 11355 bp, 3 predicted proteins | sample 5559151 | NCBI WGS metagenome assembly JAABUL01 (sample SAMN10711876, study PRJNA513368) | rock metagenome | isolation source: Antarctica rocks | place: Antarctica: Victoria Land, Pudding Butte sud | reverse complement strand
ATATCGAGAATTGAAGACTCTGTAGATTTCTAGACATGTCTCGCATTTTTATATTTTGTTTGCTTGTTTGTGTAAACATAGTTTCGAGCGATACGTCTATATATAGTAGACGCATCTCTAATTATTCCTGTATTTATATATTTTGTAATTGTAGTTCTAATATTTTAGATACTAATAAATACTGCAATTCGAATCGTAGAACTGCGTAGTCTTAATATCAAATTTGTAATATATATTGTTGTCTATTAGTTTGTTTGTTATTTCTACGCTAACAACGCGCATTATTATTGACGTATATTTCTTTTGCTAACTATTTCTGATAAATTAGTCAATCTTCTCTATTTTTATCTCTGAATATATGCTCTTGTTAACTCTGATAAATATCTTTATTTCTTTCTTCTCTATATTTTTAGATATTTTTTTTACTCTAACTTTATATTCAATTATTATATAGCTGACGCTACGCAGACTCGCGTTTGATAACATTTTCTTAATTTAAAAATTGTTTTTTTTTCAGTATTTTTTTGCTGCTCTGTATCTTAATTCGAAACATAAGTAGTTTCAAATATTTTTTGATAATCTCCATATTTCTGTATGTCGACAGCATTTCGATAGTGTTTATTTTTTTTGTTTAGTCGATTATATTTTTTGTTGTTGCTATTATAATTTCTTTTATCTTCTTCTCACTTTTTATAAAGATTTTTACTTCAAACTTTTTGCAGCTATTATACATCGAAAGCGCTACACAGACGCTTTTTTCTTAATAATTTCGAAAAACTATTATTAGTTTTTTGTTTATTTTTCTTGTTTAGCTGTCGACGCGTATATTTTTTTTTCTTGGCTTCTTCTCTAATCTGTTGATTATCTTTTTCAATCTTTTCAGCTCATTCCTTATGCGCTGATTGTTTGTTAGCAATATATTGTGTTGACGCGTTAGTTTCTCTGTTAGCTCTATTAGCCTTTTTATTTTGTTTCAGAGCATCAATTTGTTATTCTCTCGCTTGTTTGATCTATAGAGTACACACAGCTTGTTTAACTGCTTGCGTATTTGCTTCGTTTTGATTGAATTCTTCTACGAGAATGCAATGTTCGTCTCTCGTCTATTTGCCGGCGTCGCGCCAGCGACGCTCATAATCTGACTCCGACGATCAGAATAAAGCGCAGGCATTATGCTGATAATTCTTTCTCTTAAAAGTTGAACTGATTAATTCGATAATATTCTTCGATATTAAAATAAATTAATTAGCATATATTGTTATAGCAAGCAATTCAGCTAAATATTTAACATAGCAATTAGTTGAAGAGATCTTGATTAAATAAGAATTGTATTGAGCGCAAATATTTTGTTAGTCTAAAAACATGCAAATGGCACGATCTTAGATATCTTATTTTAGACTAGAAACAGAACTAATAAAGAAGTGCAAAATGTTTTTTACTTATATTGCAGTATCTGATAATAAAGAGACTCTCGAGAATTTACAAATAAAAACAAAATCGAATATTGCAAATGCTTATCAAAATCTAATTCTATTGCAGTTGTTGTTTACTGATATTTTTTGTCGATTTAAGATTCTTGTAGAATTCTTTTTAGTTTCGATTATCGGAGATACAATTTTAGAGCGCGTGTTCTGAAAATTATCTACAATAATGCGAGAATTAAAACAACTCTTTCATTTTATTATAGAGCAGACTATAATAAACAAGACACGAGAGAGAACAACACAATTGATAAAATCTGTATAAGTCGAGATCAAAAAGATAGAGCGCAAGATATTTAAGAAAGATTCGTAAGCAATATTTGTTAACCGAAGACAAGAAAAAACAACTGCTTCTTATTAATCTGATACAAGTTATAATAAGAATTTCTTGTCGCATATTTATGAAGAGAAAGATTAGAGATTTTTAGTCTTTAACAATCAGATCAGAACAGGAAATAAAAATAATACTTTTAGAATTCAAAACTAGTGTCGCAAATATAGCAGTCGGATTGTTTGATTTATCTTGATAATCAAATATTAAAATATCTGAATAGCAGAAAAGTTTGAGTAACTCTTATAACAAATAAATTTCGAAATCAAGATTGTCTTTAATATCTGAAGAATTTGCACAAACATATCAAAAAAATCTGTTATTAATAATATCGCAGTCAGAAGAAGCTAGACAATTCAACAATAGAAAGAAAATATCTTCGCAAAAAAAAGTAGATCAAGAGCAGTTTAGTCGATCAATTTTGCCGATTGTTTAGCAACAATCTAAGAATTTCTTGACTTCTAACAATATCGAAATAGATATTGACTTATTAGAATTACCGACAGAGAGAATAAGTAAATAGAGATGTAGTTGGAAAATTATATAAATAATTTTTACTTCTTTTCTTTTCAAAAATTAATTGCTGCAATTCTTACAGAACAAATACTTACTCGATAAGTTTTTTTGAGTAATTATAAAATAACTATTGAATAAGAGAGAAATATATATAGCCGAATAATCAGAAGATATCCGATTATTAATCTAGAGATATCTGTCACTCAGTCTAGCGATTTGTCTGCAGTATATATGCTGCATCTTCTGCATAGATCTTAGAATCTTAGCTACTCAATACATTATTAGACTGTATAATATTGTTTATGCATGCATTGCGGTGCGTCTCTGTTGTTCTAGTTGTCTACTAACCGGGGATTCTATTCCCACTTCCTTACAATATAAAAAAAAGTAATTCGAAAAAAAAAATCGGACAAATTGCAAAATTTAGATTTATCTATTATATAGTATGCAGCAACAGCGCATCGAGCGCAATATTGTTTGTTTTTCAGACAGAAATATTAATAAATCTAAATTTTCTAACAAATAGAAATTTAAAAAGAAAAATAGATTGCTTAATTACTACAAATTGTTTTATGAATGTATTCAATACAACAAAAAACATAATCGCGAATTATTTAATAAAAAAAAGTAAAATCGATTTCAATATTGTTGTCGATAGATTCGACAATAATATTGACAGAAAATTTCAAAAACAAAATATATATTTTGCAGACAATATATAGCACACAAACGAAATTTGACAAAAAACTGTGATAACAATACAAAAAAATCTTTGAATACTGCAGTATAATATTTATAGATTTAGAAACAAGATAATAATTGCGCTACTTTACAAAAAAAATATAAAAAAATACAATATATTGATAATACAAAAGTTATAACAATTTGACAAAAGCTTTAAAACATATTGTTCGACAAGCGCAAATTTTACGTTGAAAAACAATAGAAACAGATTGTGCTTCTATATAAACAAAAGAATTGGCAACAATATCTAACACTTAATATAATATTTCAGAGATATAGACTCTATTAATATAAAAATAAATTTTGATATTGCACAGACAAATTATATTACGTTGCAAATTTATAAAATATACAATTTTTTTTTTCAGAAATTACAAGACAAATTGAAATAGAAAAAGTATTTTAGCAATCGAAACAATAATATATATATTAGAATCTCTATTATATTATATAGAAATATCTATTTTATTCGAGACAATATTTGCTAATTAAGAAACTGATTGATATAATTACGAATATTGACGCATCACTAATATTATTACAGAGAACAATTACATGCAATTATTAGAGATTTCAAACAATTATAGATTTAGTATTTACAACTAACAATATTACAAATCGACTAATAAAGTGCGAAATAAATAATGAAATAAAGAATTTATCGAACTATTTGTCGATTGAAACAATTATTAATTTAGAAATCAGCGAAAAATTTGCGCGAAAACTGTATTATTATTGAAAAACAACAAACAATAAAAAGTTCAATCAAATATTTCAAGAATATTGGTGAAAGTTTTTATTAAATTATACATAAAATTGTTAATATATCGACAAGTTTACAGATAAATTACTGAAAATATTGAAACAGACAATGGACATTTCAATTCTCTAAATAAAACTGTATAAAATAGCTAAAAGAGAATAAACAAAAGAATGCACAAAAATTATTAAGAAATTAAAACAAATATAAAAACACTATTGCATTGTCGACAATTGAGAGAAGTATATAAGAGTATGTAATTAGAAAAAAAAATTGTTAGAAAACTAAAAAAAAAGAAATATCAAAACACAATAAGAGACGCAGAACAGTTCTCGAAGAAATTGTTTGAAATTGCAAAATAGACTTGAAACACTGTTGCAAAAACCCTGATTTAGACAATAATTTCTTTTTTTATACAACAGAAATGTTTCGATATTGTTACAACAACACAAAAAAAAAACAAAAATTATATTTGATATTTTTTTTTTACTATTTTCCAAAATTTTTATACAGAATACAGAAAATTATAGGTATTTATTGTTGATAAAAAACAGATTTTTGTTAATTTGTTATAAAATAAGAAAAACTATATACAAGATTGTATTAGACAAAATATTAGATCAAACAAACTATACAAACAAAGTAATATACAGATTTATTAACGACGCTTCGAAGTATATAGATTTACTATTCGAAAAATATAAACAAAAAAATATATAATAGATTTAGTTCAAAAGCGCGATTACTATAGTAATATAAAAATCTGAAAAAAACAATTATTCGAGCGCAAAAATCTATTAATCGATAGTTTTTTTTACTATATTGAATAAAATTCTCGAATAAATTATATCGAAATATTTGCAGTATATTTTCGAATCGACAAATATACTGTTAAATATATAGATAGAAATTCGAAAATATAGATTTATAGATACTGTTTTTCAATTAATTGCAGAAAAATTATATATAGTATAAAACAACATAAAAAATATATAGTATCTCTGCTCAGTCTAGACAGCGAGAACGTTTTCGACAATATAGTATATAGTAGACTTCTGTATAATATAAGAAAAGAAAAGTATTCGAACAATTTTTCAAATTTGTTAACAATCTTCTGAGAAATCAATATATTATTATTATAATCAATAGTTATAAAATATTAAAACACAGAGTAAATATTAATGTAACCTAGAAATTTCTATTATTGTCTATATTTTATCTTTTTTATAATACTAATTTGCTAAAAATATGCAACAATATTAAATTTTAAATTAGTTCTATAGAATTTGTTAACAATATTAATATACTAGTATATAATAAATTGATAAAATACAACTGCAAAGTTATAGAGAAAATATATAGCAGATATAAACAGTAATCGCAAATATATAATACAAAGTTCTTGAAATTAAAATACAAACTGATTCATTTAACGCGAACTTTTAGATAGTTTAATATAAACAAAGATATTGAGCTAACAAATTATCAGATAACTTCAAAAACAAATATTCAAATACTAAAAATTTAGTTTGACTCACAACTATAATAGATTTTTTATATATATTGTATAGAGACAAAACTAGTAATTAGATGGAAAATATTGCACACAATTACAAATTCTATTTGAAAGTTTTCTATAATAACACATAGATAGATTAATTTAACAATAGTATAGTTTGTATTTAATTACAGTGTTGTTGTATAATCTATTTGAACAAAAATTCAAAATTACAAAATAATTTTTAACGCGGAACTAAGATTTATATAAGAAAACAAGTTGAGATAGATTGCAAATATATATTATACAATATTAACAAAAATCTTACAAATAAAAATTAATACTGCGTTAATAGATATTGATTTAAACAAATTGATACAGAAATTAATAACAAATATAAAATCTTGTATTGCAGACACTTCAATAGCGCAGATAACACAATATATTTGCGACATTTTAATTTTAAAAAGAAATCGAAAATCAAAATTATATAAAATATTTTTTCAACTAAAACACAAATAGATAACAGTAGTTCTAAATAAGAAATACATAAAACAAATTAAATTGTATATATTATTGTTATAGATAAAGCTTTGGATTGTGCAAATAACTATTAGGAAAAAGATTTTAATAGCGCAATACAATATAGAATTTTTGTTATTGACATAGAAAGTATATTTCAATAACAGTAATTGCAACAATAATATTACAATTGTTACTGTTGAAATTGTCTGGGGAAAAGAATTGAGAGATTTAATACTGACAATTATTTATTATAGAGAGCTGAAGAATTTTATAATAAAAAAAAAATATCTTGTCGACGCAACGCAGATAGACGCAAAATATTGCAAAAAAATATATAAAATATACAGCAACAGTTAAATATTACTGAAAGTTGTCGAAAGAATAAAATCGATTGCAAATCAAAAATGTTTGCAACAAATACAAATTAAGTGCAAGATAATTAGATATTAGAGAACAAATATAAAGTTGTATTCAATAGCAGATTATAAAAAAGTATTAGACATTGAAACAGCTAACAAGATAACTGACAGAATATGTAATATAATTCTACTGTTATCAAATTATAGACAAAGCGAAATAGCAGCACAATTAATATTTATACGAAAACAAGTTTGTTAAGACTGAAGAAAGATTTGAAAAAAAAACACAAATATTGTTTATTATCGAGAGCTAACATCAGAAAGTATGTATAGACATTTTTGACTATATAAAAAGAAAGCAAAACTGTACAACGCGATACTAATATAGTTATATATAAACAAAATACTTTTCAATTAGTTTCTATATCAACAACAGATTTCCGATATTGCGACAGCAATATATAACTGCAACACAAATTGTATATTAGTAAAATATATATTGCTAATATACTCTAAATAAAAAAACAAATAAAAAGTTATATAAAAAAGAAGAAATATTACAAATATAAAAACGCTGCTAGAAATTGCGATTGCGACAACAGCAACAGTATACATTTTTTTTTTCTATAGATTTACTAAGTCAATTTCAAACAACGAAGATTTCAAAAAAGAAAAAAGAGAACAGATAGTAAAAGATAAGATTTATAGAGCTTTTGTATTAAAAGTATTTGCAGTATAAGATATAAAACACAAAACACAAATAGAAGATGCAGATGTCACGCAAGCGCAACACGAGCTACAGTATATAAATTCTCGCATAGATTTATAATAAGTGTTAGATCGAGTAAGAATTTAAAAAAAAAATTTCAGAGTTTTTTTTAAAAAAAAGATATTTATGTAATATTACTATTAGAAATTAATATTTTTATATTTTGCGAAATTTGTATAAATTAAAACTGATTGTTAGAAACTAATATAAATATTGTATAAAGAAATTTGTTTAATTAGAATTTAAATAAGCTAATTCTGATTTATATTTATTAATATATCTCAAGTGTTGAATAATATTTCTATTAAATATTAACAATATTACTATTGCAGTATATTTTATAAAAAAAACTTAATTTAAAAACGAAATTCAGAAAATATTTAAAGTTAAAAATCTGAAAAAATTAAAGAAGATTCTTAATATAAGAGTTATTTGCAAATGTAAAACAAAATTTTTTTGTTTGAATTAATTTTATTATTCGAATGAAATTCTCGATAGATTATATATATTTGCTGATAAATACAGTTTTATAAACTGTCAATAAATAACTATAACTTGCTGCAATTTTTGAAATTAAACGATAAACAGATTAATCAAACAAACTTTCAATATACAATAAATAGTATTATATATACAGCTATTTATATTTGACTCGACATTTTATTTGCAATAAAAGATCTAAATTAAGATTGTGTTGATTTAGTAAAATACTATAATTAGATTCTGAAAATTCTACTTTATTATTTTTGCTTTATTATTGACGAGGTATTTAATATTGATATCAATAAAAGTTTATATCTTCTATTGTATCTGCTGACAAAAATAAGAGAGAAGAAAATGTATCTAGATAATATTTCTATAGACAAAAAATGTATTGTTCTCTTCTGTATCTTTGTCTGTTGTTAACTGTTTGCAAAATTTTCTATATTGTTGCGTATTTATTGTATCGCGATGCTTGCTGCAAAATAGTCTGCTTGCTCTATTTTTATTTACTTCCTACATTACTGTCTATTTATAGCATTAGATAATTTTTTAAAATTGTGGTAAAAAGTTCCACGAAATTCTGATTGGTTCGCTTAGTAGCTGAATTTTTTCTTTGATATTTTTTTGACAAGAATATTGGACTCTTTTATTATCTAATTAAAAAGACGAAATCGAACTCTATATTGTTTCTATTAGAATTGATATCAATATTAGTAGAAAACTCAATAAATGAAGCAGACATTTTGCAGACAATACGTTATATACAAGCAGAATCTAAGAAAACTTGTAATATTAACACAAAAAGAATTTTAAATATTGCAGTATAATATTTACAAATTCAGAAACAGAATAATAATCGCATTATTTTACAAAGGAAATTTCAAAAACTACAATATATTAATAATTCAAGAACTATAGTATTATAGCGAGAATTTCAAAATATACTGTTCGACGAACGCAGACTTTACGCTGAAAAAGAACAAAAACAAAATTTGCTTCTATATATATAAGAAAATCGACAGTAATATCTAATACTTAATATAATATTTCGAAAACATAAATACTATAATTATAAAGATAGACATTGATAAAACGCAGATATTCTATACAACAATACAAATTTACAAAATATACAATCTATTATTTAGAGATTAGAAAAAAATTACAACAAAAGAAATTTTTTAGCTATTAAAACAATACTGCACATATTGAACAAAAATATATGAATAAAAAATCTCAATTTTTATTATACAATATAAAAGAGCCCGATATTTTTGTCAAAAAAATATCGGTGGAGAGGGATTGTAGGGTTATTATAGGGTTTACATATTTTATGAAAAGATATATGAAAATGTAAATAATTTAGGCGACGCCAAGAAAAGATAGAGAAGATACATGCTTTTTAGTCTGTAAAAGTGATCGCTAGATATGTATTCTTTTCTATATTTTCGTTAGCAGATGTAGTAGATAAATAGACAATAATAGCATATCTAATTGATACAATAGATAGACTATTTTGCAGCAGATAGATTGTTTTGCAGCAGACAGATTGTTTTGCAGTAGACAGATTGTTTTGCAGCAGATAGATTGTTTTGCAGCAAGCAGAAAACAAAGCAGCAAACAGTATAATAATAATAATCTATCTAATTTAGATTGTTTTGCAGACCGTTAATAGCAGACAGAAATATAGAAGATAACAATTTGTTTTCTGTCTATAGAAATACTATCTAGATATGTTTTCTTCTTTCCATTTCTGTTAGCAAATATAGTGAATAAATAGACAATAATAATATATGTGATTGATATAGTATACAGAGTGTTTTGTAGATAGTTAATAACAACAGAGCAAAGATATAGAAGAGAACAACTTGTTTTCTATCTGTAGAAATATTATATAGATATATTTTCTTTTTTCTATTTCTCTTAGTAGATACAGTAGATAAACAGACAATAATACTATATATAATTAATACAGTAAGTAGATAAATAATAATCTATCTAGTAATAATAAACAAAGCAGTTGCGAAACGCGTTTTTGAATTCTGTTTTTGAATCTCTAATTTGATTCGCTAGGCGCAATCTGATGCGAAAACAGTTAATCTATAATAGTTTTTGAAGTACTGTATAAATTAATGCGATCAAAACGATTTTATCTTTCTCTTAAATAGATTTCTTAACAGAGCGTCTTAGTAGTATATTATATATATAGATACATGTGTTGTTTGAACTGCAAACGATAGTAATTCAAGTTGTTCGCGACACTTTTGATGCGCATTCTGGAACTACTATTTTCAATCTGCTATAATTTCTGCAATACTGCATCAAATTAAGTTATCGCAAACTCTATAAAAAGTTCTAAATAAGCTCTACAAACAGTGCGAGTTTGATAATGTCAAAACTGTAGATATATAGATAGCTACAACTGCAAGATATAGTTCTTTTAGCATATCAAATATCTATAGAACTTATTAGCTCATCTTGTAATTTCTAATTAAGTAATCAGTTGCCAATTGATTCGAAAGCTTATTCTATTGAAATGTTTTTAAGATTTCCTATAATGTGCAAGTACTCCCGTGTAAGAGATATTCTTTTAGAAGAAGATTGTTGCAACCATACATTCAAACGTCAGAGATTCGTTAAATCTTAGAGTAGTTGAATTTTAGAAGATTTCGTGAAACTCTAAGCGAGTTCCACAAAATTCTAATTAACCGACTAAGCGAACCAATCTTAATTGACAGACAGATATTAGTAACTGCCCAACAGTTCTAATTGACTGAATCTTTTGTTTTGATCTGCTAGAATATATCGGGACTAGCGCTTCTAGGCCACGGGTCTATATAGTTCTTGCAGTCCTCGTGTATTTACTTCTTATGCTTTTAGTATTAGTTAATACATACCCATAAGACTCGCTCTATGTAGGCTTCTGATAGACGCAATCTAATGCGAAAACACTTAATCTGCAATAACTTTTGCAGTATTGCATAAATTAATGCGATCAAAACGATCTTATCTTTCTCTCAAATAGATTTCTTAACAGAGCCACTTAGTAGTATATTATATATATAGATGTATATATTGTTTGAACTGCAAATAATAACAATTAAGATCGTTCGCGACACTTTTGATATACATTCTAGAATTACTATTTTCAATCTGCTATAACTTTTGCAATACTGCATCAAATTGAGTTATTGCGGGCTCTATAAAAAGTTCTGAATAAATTCTACAAACAGTGCGAGTTTGATAATATTAAAACTGGAGATATATAGATAGATACAACTGCAAGATGTTGTTCGTCTAGTACACCAAATTTCTATAGAGCTTATCAACTTATCTCGTGGTTTTCAATTAAGTAACCAGTTGTCAATTGATCCGGAAGCTTATTCTATCGAAATGTTTTTAAGATTTCCTATAATGTGCGGGTACTCCCGTGTAAGAAATATGCTTTTAGAAGAAGATAGTATAACAAAAAAGTTTTCAACAATATAATATACAGCAGATTTCTGTATAATATAAAAAAAAATTTTTTTTTCGAGAGATTTCTTAAATTTATTGAAATTTTTTTCAAAAATAAATATATTATTGTTATTATCAATATTTATATAACAACAAAACGCAGAGCAAATATTGGAATATTATAGAATTTCCTATTTTTGTTGATATTTCATTTCTTTTACAATGCTGATTTGCTAGAAATATATAATAATATTAAATTTCAAATTAGTTCTACAGAATTTGTAGATAATATTAATATATTAATATTTGGCAAATTAACAAAATACAACTGCAGAGTTCTGAAAAAAATATATAGCAAATACAAATAGTAATTGCAAATATACAATACAAAGTTTTTAGAATTAAAATATAAATTAATTTATTTCTCGCAAATTTC
>JAABUL010007748.1_pt1 | contig 11357 bp, 13 predicted proteins | sample 5559151 | NCBI WGS metagenome assembly JAABUL01 (sample SAMN10711876, study PRJNA513368) | rock metagenome | isolation source: Antarctica rocks | place: Antarctica: Victoria Land, Pudding Butte sud | reverse complement strand
GCGAGTGGTTTTCTCCCCCAGAGGGTTTTGTCCACTCGATATAAATAGCATAGAGTCCCCCATGGGTCGGGCCTAAACCGATGTCACAAGGGTGTATGAATTACAATTACAATTACAATTACAATTATTCGGGGGCTTTGTTTTGGAATTCTGTTTTTTTCGTCCGGCAAAAATCCCCCAAAAGGGTAATTGCGATTTTCCAACACTTTTGTTGATATTTCTTTCGTTTTTGTGTGTTATCATCTGCTATCGGCGGGGGTATCGCTCTCTACCCAGACGTCGCAATTTCCACGGTCTCCCTTTTCCGGCGGGCCCCGGTTCGGCGTTTTACGGGGGGGGGGATTTCTTCTTCTCTGTGCTAATTTCACTTCTTTGTCCGGCTGTGCAGTCTCTGCTAGTTCTCGACCTTTGGTGCTTGGTGCTTGGTGCTTGGTGCTCAGTGCTCTAACCCTTAACCCTTAATCTCCGATGCTTAGACCTCACTCACTCACGCCCTCGATTCTTACTCATCCACTCTCAACTCCTAGAAACAAAGGACCTCATCATCGTCTCACACCTGATAACACGTCCCCAAGTTACCCTTCTGTTCGAAGGAAGAGAAACGAGGGGTTGATAAAAGAGGCCCAAAGTAAGGAAGTTAAAAGGGCGAGTGAGGGAGAGAGGATGAATTGAAAGAGAAGGAGGTAGGAAAAGGTAATGAGGATGTTGGGGCGGTGGTAGATTGAAGGCTCTGCTTTATGGTTGGTGGTGTTTAATCTTCGGCATTTTGATAGTAAATTCTCGTCACACGGATCACCTCAGCTTTCTCTCTTTCCATCCTTCCTTCCGTCACTCTTCCCATCATTCTTCCCATATCTTGCTTTCCACCTCCTCCCTTGCTGTTCCTCTTTCGCCAACTTCTCACCTCTCAGCAAAAAGTCCTTCTGATATCCGGAAACTCGCCAGTGCAACGACACCCGAAATGCCATATTTGAAGTTGAGGAACGAAGGACTTCGAGTTGTGTCGTCGTATCATCGGTTTGTGGGTCAAGTTATTCATAAGAGACTAGTGTATTGTCGGATGGTGTTTTGAAATCAAGGAAATCCGCTAGTAATGCTGGGTTTGCAGTATCTATTGCGGATTCTGACTCCGCTAGGTTGGACGACCTTCCTCGGCAGGTATATATTAAGGATTGCTTGAAGCATGTCCGGGTCGATCTTTTTCTCGGAGTCTTTGGGGGGTTTATAGCTGGTCTCTGAAGAGGAAAGAAAAATAAGGATGTCAGCGAGTTGTACACTCGTGATGTACGAAGTGTAGAAAGAGAAAAGAGACGGTGAATGCGTACGATAAGCCTGCGCTATCCGGGCCAAGTTTGTCATCATCGCCTCGTCCGATTCGGTCGTCATGGCTGGCTTTCCAGGTGTCATCGACTTTGCCTGCCCAGGATTTGAGCTGCCGACTCTTTTCTTGCACTTGCTCTAGCAGCCTTTTTGCGTCAAGAATTGAGTGGTTTTGCTCCATGTATTTAGCATGTCTCGTATCTTTCAAAGATTCCTGCATGGCTGCTATTAACTCCATTTCAATTCAGACTCGAATTTCAGCAGAATCAATTCGCGCTCGTCAAGGGCCGGATTGCGTTTCTGGGCCAACAGAGTTGATTTAATAAGGTATTCGACGGTAGGGAGCGTGCAGAAGAGGCATTCCGTCAGTTCGGCGACTTCAACAAAGCAGTAGATGATTGGGTCTGATTGCGATTCTGAGTGTTCCATATATTTTTCTGAGGTGTAGCCTGCTCAAGGGAGGGTCGGAATTTCAGGGTAGGTAAAGAGCTCTTCAAGCTTCAAAATCAAGAGGGAGCTTTCAAGCTCACCCAAGGCGGAGAGGGCGTACACTGTGTAATCCAGACCAGCTCATCCTTATCACATTGCTACTCTGTGATTGCTCAATATTCATACGCGTATGGATAGTGAGGTCAAGTTACCGGGAGAACGAATTTACAGCAACACATGGGGGACACCACCTTGAAGTAGCCCATTTGGGAACTATCTACTAAGAAAGCTAAGACACTGCAATGAATACTGGAAGGTCTTATTGAAAGGATATAGGAACAGCAAAGCCTGGAACATTCCGATCGAAACGTGAGAAGCGCTTGCTCGTGTTAGAATAGGTACAAAAAGGAGACATGATAAGCTCGAACGACCATACTTCAAATGAGGGAGTGTATAGAGATTGAGAAATTGAATATTGTCCGCATAAAGCTTACCAAGCGCGATTGCTAGGTCTGCAAGAATTCCCAGGGTATTATCTCTCAACAAGCTGATCGCTTTTGATTTCTGTTTGAGAGCTTGATCAATCGTGATCTAATCAGTAAACGTGCCAGAACCCCACAAGCTTAAACGATCCGCTACCGGCTCGAAATTTGCCTTTTGATTCGGAAAGCGAACCACGATGGCTCTTAGGGTACTGAGACAAGTCGAGTGTAGAAGCTGAATTACTGGAGAGTACACTTTAGCTTCTTGGGTTTGGTTTGACGGATTCCCCTGGCTATGAGACATAATAGGATACTGTGCGTTCGCTCTCGGCTGGCTCGCCTGAGACAGTGGCTCGCTTGGTACTGATTGTGGCCGCCGTACAATACCGAAAGGATGATTCGGCTGCGATGTTGGCTCTGACGTCTCCGACATCTGATCCGCTCCAGATAAACTAACATAATACCCCGGCGCAGGCGGTGCAATTGTCAAAAGCCCATCATTACAAACCTTGAAAGTATCCAAAAGATCGGTTAGTTGTCTTCTACTATCACGGGCAAACTCAATCCGCTTGATAATTTTCCTAGGAGTATTTTCCCATGCAGATGATTTTCGGGAGTCTCAACGCCATAATTTTTATAAAGTTATTCGGACGCGGCCATGTGATTTGTCATGGGCTGAAGTATTGGAAGTAAAAATTCTCTGGCATTGGTGGGAAGTTTTCCATCAGGGTTTCAGCGTCCTCTCGTGTTTCGACGCCCATACGCCGCTTCCACTACCGCGTATCTTGCTTTTTCTGTGATTAGGCGGACGTATAGCGCATCAGCTCTGGGATCTTCAGCTGGTTTCAGTATAACGTTGACGCCGCGATAGACGTTGTCAACGAACACCAGAAGGTTAACTACGGCAACGATAGCTGACACAGGATCCATTTTCCTTCATAGGATGACCAGTATCAAAACGGGCGTTCATCTGTGCAAGTACATAGCCCGCTCACGTGATCGATGTGTTGGAACAAGGCTGAAAGAAAGAAAGATGGTGGGTGTCCTACAGACACCAGGCTGCATAGATCTAGACTTGAGGCTGAAGATCGCCACCCTCATCCTCACCAAGTCACCCATCGTCTTGCAGGGGCTTGGCCTATCTTGAAGATTATTAGCCGCCTTCTTTGGCTTTTACGTCCGAACGTAGACATGGAATTTGTGACTTGTCGCAGCAAGGCCACAGAGAGGTCACAACTTTAATACGCGTGGGGTTAGGCTGAATGATTGATCGGAAAGGGCTGGACCTCAAAGCCTTATGGATTCCAATAAAGTGTGAAAATGTTCCACCTCGCTCTTTCATGACGTGTAAAATCTCGCTGTCGAAGTAGAAGCGACAACGCGGAAATGGCAGTCGAACCCATTAGCATCTCTCTTGCGGCCCTCGCAATACTAGATCCGGCGATCAAAGCTTGTCGAAAAGCTTACGGAGTCTATAAGCTCACCAAGATTTTCGGCGAGCATTATGTCGGAGTTCAGCATCGATTCGATGCAGGGAAAGCTCGATTGGAAGTAATAGTCGAGGCGCAATTGTCCTTTATCCCCAATGGCAATCTCGTCAGCGATATCAAGAGGGAACTCGGGTATATGAGGAAGAACTTCTAGGCTTGTCATGGTTGATTAGAAGTATTGGCAATCTGATTCTCCCCTTTTGGAGGTCTTCCAAGTGGAAAAAAAGCTGGCACTTGTGTAACACAGTTACCGAGGATTCATTGATGTCGAGTTCCGAGACTTTGCATGGCAAAAGCCACGCCAAGAATGGTGATGCGAATTTTTTCAGAATCTGCATCACAAAAAGTCTAAAGCATACCCAAGTGGAGGCTCCCTTCCGCCTACCAGCTCTATGGATCGCAGTGACCTAATTTCCGAACCCAGCAACCTCACAACACCTTCTCCGTTGCCACAAGCAGTAGAAAGAGAAGATATAAAAGCAGAAGTCGCAGATATGGATTTCAAGTCCAAGAACTATCGAAGAGCCGCAAAACAGATAGGCAAAGTCAAATGAGTTGCCAAGCAACGGATTGTCTTTCTCAATCATGTAGATGATTTGCGGACGAACAATACTTTCATCCAAAACGTTGCGGAGATGAAAGCACTGACCGCTATTCATGACCTTTTGGCCTGTCAAGTTTCAAAGGAAAGGTTCCAGACGATGTCTTGGCCGTAGAAGATTCTTTGCGGCGCCTTCATAGTGCTTTCGTCGCATCTAACAAAAGCACTTCAATACACAAACCTCTTGGCCTAAGCGTTTGGATACTCGAAGCAGCAGACTGCCTTCGAACTCGAAAGCGGTTGCTGGTACAGCATACTTATCTCCAGTTTCGCGACGACTCCACTGTCTATCCTCTTCAATTCCATGCCGAAGAAGAGACAGACAGCAAAATGGTGCTCGCAGAGACATTGCTTGCTTCGAAAATTCCACCAGATCTTCAGCTTGTAACTGAAAACGACGTAAGCCTTCCTGCTGAGCTGTGCAATCTAGACCCAGGCGCGGACGAATCGTTCAGACCTATTGGCTGTATCGTTACTCCTGGCGTGTCATCCGACAAATACCAGCTAGTCCAGGATATCAGTATCTCTTGGGAAATGCAGATCACCCTCAATGATTTGATCCGAGGTACCAAGAAATAGAGGAGTTACATCGATCTCGCATTACGACTGGCAATATCGTATGTGTATTTCACATCTTGGGGCACCTCTCACACCTAACCTCGGCTTTCTGACTACCGATATTACAACCCTGCTCAGGAAGACAAGAAGTTCCTTGGGCCGGAACATATCCTGATGCCTTACCTTGGCGTAGGCTTCGGAAGCAAGCCTCCTAAAAAAAGTACCATCGACATTGGCGGCTCTGCAAGCCAATCGCTCTTTCAAGACGAAGCTACGACTAGCCTCGGCCTTCTTCTTCACCAGATTGGATGCTGGGCGCTCATCAAAGAGGAAGATCTCACGAAAGCAAGCAACGTAGCCAAAGCGAACCGAAACGAGCTCCTTCTCGCAGCAGGTATGCCTTATACGCAAGTTGTTGGATTATGCCTTGAGTCGAAAGAAGTCGATCACGAACCCCAGGCTAAGGCCGATAGGGTGTACAGAAAAGTCGTCGTACCATTGCAGAAGCTAGTGGATGAACTGAGATGGGTCTGATGGAAGAAGTCCAGTCCTCCACCATTAAGCGCAGGAGATGCTCCAGTAGTCTAATATATCGAGTTATCAGACTGTGAGGGCTTCAAGTCGCCAATTGCCTAAATTTTCAAGTCGTTATGCTATATCCCACACCGCTCGATTCAAGGATGGTAAATTACCTTGGGTAAATCCAAGGTGGCGAAAGTCCTCATGCCCGAACCTCTTAGGTACGTCTTGCATGCGAACGTTTCGTGGGGCGCATGATGTATATTACATCAAGAGGTCAGGTAAGCGCCTTGAGGTGCAGAATCAAGATAAAGTTCTGAGGCTCATGGGCAAACCCGAGCTTGGCCGGTTAGCGACCCAGTCATGAAAAGCCAACGTGTTGTATGGCGGCTGATCGAAGGAGTAGTGTTCGATCAATGAGTCAAGATTAGGTTCCCAGGCTTCTTCTTGCACGACACCGTCAGCCTGTTGTACGGCGGATGACCGAAAGCTTATTCAGAACTTTGCGCCCCCTTTGCAAGGTGGAATTGTTCGGTCAGTGGGTCGAGATTAGGTTCTGAGGCTTCTTCTTGCGCAACCCCGTCAGTGTGGGGAGTAAGCCATCGGTACCCAGAAATTCAACTGCTGGGCCCTGCTGTGTGACCAACAACCAGGAAGCTTACTTTGACTCAAGTCGGTGATCTCAGTTAATGGAATCGTCACTTGATCGATGAATTCAATTTCTGCGACGGTAGTATAATATTGTCAAGCTATTAGGTCTCAAATTATTAAGCTGTTAGGTCGTAACAGTATTTGCAACGCCCGAATGGTTGAAGTATGAATGATTTGTGGTAGACTCATTTAGACGGTGGTAGTATACGATTAAGGAATATTGGAACAGAACATCATGAAGTCCTTAATAACATAAAGAAAGGCCAGCTCTCAACGATGTGCTAGGAGATCCCCTAGACACCGGGTGTTTTGAAATCTGGGTATGCAGGCCAGTTGCCCAATTTACCAGGGTCGCCCCCAATGCGGACCCACTGGGAATTCGATGGAGTTGGGCCGTCAAGGACGAAAAGCTGGAACCAACCCGGTGGGGAAATGTTCGCGTTTGGCGGCGCCGTGATAGTGCAAGTATTCCCGGCGCAAGACACGGCCGGGAAGATAGTCTTCTGACCCATACTATTACCGTGCGTACTGGAGACGGCGCCGAGTAGCGAAACCTTCAAATTGGCAGTAGAGCCGGCCGTGACAGTAATCTGGTACTGCTGACCGTAGGCCCAATCCTTGTTCGCGATTGTGTAAGACGGTCTTGCCAGGCCAGACAATAGGTATGGCGGTACAAACACCTCCACACGGTATTCTTCCGGGTTCTTACCGTCCTGCGGATCCGACCCGGAGACCAGAACTCGTCCGTCCTGGAGGAGTATGGCCTCTGAGTGATAGAGACGAGCCACTATTGTGTTTGCCATGATAGACATGCGCTGATTTATTGGCTTTGAGGGATCATAGAGAACAGCACCAAGGTTAGGGTTGGTTGCAAGACCAAATCCAGCAACGCCTTGTTGTGCGCCATTACAGATAAGGTATGTGCCGTCTGGGAGGGCCGTTATCGATGGCATGACGCGCTGCGATGGCATACGCTCCAGTGTCCATTGTGGGTTTGCTGCGTCTGGCTGGGTCGATACGCAGTTGTCAACTGCGATGGACGCGCCAGAATTCGACCCACCACAGATCAACACTGTCATCGGGTCTGTGTACGGCGCGCGCTGAGGCATTATCATCATCGTCCCTTCATAAGGGTAGGTTCGTCCGCTCAGGACATTGTTGACAGACCCAGGCATATTCGGAAGTGTTTTGATAGTTGCAAAACTATTGGCGTCGATGATTCTAGCCTCATTGTAGTAGCCAATAAATATTCCACCAGAGGGAAGAACTGCCAGGAAGGGATAAAGGTTGTTGGGATTAGTGCGTAGAAGGAAGTCCTCCGTAACAACAGGGCCAACTTTCGGAAGAAGTTCGAGGGATGGGACGGCGGGACCGTTAGACCCAGTTTCGCCTCCGACGATAAGGATAGATCCATTGGACATGATCATTGCAGATGGATACCACCGTCCGGCTTGAAGGGAGAGCTCATTGACATTTTCCTGCCAATCGTTTACACCTGGAACGCCAGGGGATCCATCGGGCCAGTATATCCTGATTCCAAACGTTGAAGGCCCAGACCATCCTCCGATGTTGATTTGTCTTCCGACCTTGTCTGGGAGCACCAAGCCCGCCGAACAGAACACATCGGTCTTGACATGCATAGGCCTCCAGGCCGCCTGAACGTTATTTATCTGCGAAAGATCAAGTTCATATGCACCCGTTGAATTGGGTGCTCCGGTTCCATATTTCTCAACGAAAGTCACCTTGCCATTGATGCCGTTCGTTGTAATGAGCGGTACAACAACGCCACCGATTAAGTACTGATATTGGCCAGCGCTGCCGCCCGTGGGGCGGGCCCAGACTTGGAGGGGTGTGCCTGTCCAAGTATAGTATGATATTCTATTTCCGCCACCGCAAAGATATGTTGAATCACCGCTGCAAGCGACATTACAGTCAGAATCAGGGTGGATTGTTGAGCCGGCATTTGTAACGTCAACGGGGTCACCGCAGTCTGTCCCGCAACATCAGCACGTGCGATACGCAGAGAAGATCGGTAGGAGAGCATATTTTGGCCGAACGAGGACGAAAGCAGGGGCAAAGTAAGATAAGTCCGAGAAGCAATCGTTATACGTACAGCATTCCTGGCCGTACTCCATGCCACCAGCCCCAAATCCGAAATTCGAACACTGGGTGAGACAACTGGTAGCGGTATTGGTGTTCGTGTTGATGATTTGATATTTGAATACCCTGTTAGGAGAACCTTCACTGTTTTTTTCGGTTAGCTCGGGAAAGCAGGACCTGACCATGAATCAGTAAACTCACTTGATACAGCCTTGGTATGCCCATGAGCCTGGCAAGCCCGTTTTTTGAGGACCGGGAGGCCCTCGGGTTTGGAGTGCACCGCTAGCATAGATGTTCATCCTGTTTCCCCCGCCACACTGTTCTGCTGAATTGCCGCCACACGCATTGTTACATTCTGTCTGGGCCGTGGCGGGTTTCCCTCCATTAATGATGGCATTATCGCAGAAGCACTGCACGCTATACTCCATACCTGCAACCGTATAGCCTTTGCCCGAACAGGTTGCAATACATGATTCGACAGTCATGGCCTGGTTATCCGGAGCTTGATAGGATAGAATGCGACCGCTGACGTTGTCGACATAGCATCCGTCGGATGTCCAGCCGCTCGGAAGGACGGGGGCCGCATGGCCACTTCTGAAGAGGGTTAACAGGCCAAGTAGAGATATCGAAGCAAGGTGCCCTAGGATTGGAGACATCTTGCGATTGGTACACGAGTAACAAGTGATTAGGGCTCCAACAAAGGACGAGTAGTTCCTGGACAATGGGGGATGATAGAGGTACTTATAAGCAAAGACCTTTGCCAGATTCAGATGATACCTTTCCGTAGAATAACGAGGGACTGGAGTCTCCTAGAATCGGTGTAACATCAACTGTACATACAGCCCGCAGTCCGTATCCTCGTGGCATCCCTCGCCAGAAAAGAGGGCTGGAAACTCATGCATCCTTTTGGCTTAGGAGCGGTGAGTTGGCGAGACCCACCACCACCAACAAGGAGGATGTCCTATCTGTCCTGTGCCGTCGTATTCGACCCCAAATCGCTTGGTAGGGACGGTCCAGAAATCGCGCATGGCTAAGGAGCCGAGGGAGCAAGGTCAGCCGCTTCGTGTTCGGCAAAAAGCTGCAAACATCCAATGGCCGGCGAAACAACATGTTAGCAGATGACAACAATGGGAAGCCTCAAGCGTACGGAGTACAGCTGCCTGCATCCGATGTCATCCTTGGGGGATCGGGATGTTCGTGAGTAATCCAGCAGTGTGTGGAGTTTCGTCAATAATGTGGGGTGTCCGGGGGTTTGCCTGCGTTTACTTTAGGGCTTCGACTTTGATTTGTTCTATACCGGTAAGTTTCATCGTTTCCGATCAGGCTAATGTAAAGTAATCATGCATACCTCCGTACACGCACCAGGTACTTTACTACTTATCCACGGGGCAATCCATTGATCGCGGCAGGTTGCTTACTAAGGACTGCATGAGGCCACATGGAGGTTCATGAGGCTGCTGATTAACAAATGGCCACGAACCGGTGAACTCCTCTCTCCGTCGACCGTTCTTGGCAGTGGATAGAGTAGAGCTTGCAGTACTGCAGACTCTGTTGGATATCGATGATCTTGTGATTATGCGCTGTAGTGCTGTAATGCTGTTTTCATGTCCAGATAGCGCCAGTGAAAAGATAGGTCGACAACGGCATCCTGCCATTTGCGCTGCTAGACTGAGGGTAAAGTCCTAATTTACCGAGACCACGGAAATTGAGCGGACGGGATTCCCGAAGAAAGTTAGCGGGTTAGCTTGCAGCTGCACGCAATGATCGCCGCCGAAGCAAATCCTGGTGGGGATCAGTGGCAAGGCTGGTGGGGGTCCAGTCCGAGTAAACAATGGCGACGGTCACCCCGTGTCAGGCTGATCCAGCTGACACCCGCCCCCCAGATAGATACACACGCCAACTGTAGTAAGGTAGTAGTATATTCCATAATGTCTAGTCATATTACTACCGTAGGTATTATACCACAAGTATGCCGGCCAGAGGGTGTGCGAACACCCGATCAGTGCAAACATTCGAGTCTGGTCGACTCAGATATACCTCTTGAACAGCCGGGGAGTCCGTTCAAAAGCTCCAACCGTTTTGTTGAGTTGGGACTAGTATTGCACAAGACCAAAAGGCTGATAAAACCCTGATCGCGTGATATCAAAAGGTGTGCTCTGCTGCTTTCATTATCGTTCGCATCCCTTAAAAGACTGTTCGAATGGCTACTGAGCAAGTTGGCATCCATCACCGACTGCCTGGTGGTGTAGTAAAATAACCAATGCCTCGCTGCGACCAAGCACAAGATCCCCCTTCGGAAACTGTAACTGTTCATGTCATCGAAGGTGGAATGACCAGTGCACATTAATTTGCCAGATAAGATCTTGCCAAGCTGAACCACATTGCCAGAAGAATCGAGAGATCATACACCAATGACAAAGTTTGAAAGTGCATTTCCAAGCGGGCAACACATGAAGGTGATCTCGGGCGTGCAGAATTCTTCAAACCTCGCGGAGGAATGGGAGGAAAAGCAATGCATCTCGAACATCTCGCATCTGCAAGGTCCCACAACTTCGGGTGTCGTGACATCCAATACTCCAGACGTACGCCGATAGCACTAAGACGTAGTCACCAGGGCCTGCCTCAGGAGGCGCCCTTGAAGTCTCTCGGAATTGGGGATTTATTTGGGGTTCATGTGTTCCTCGACCTCAGTTTCTCTGACAGATTGAGCGCAGGGAGGAAGGAATACGCCAAGCATTCTATGTCCATATTTAAGGTATTGGAGGAAAGGGTACTTTCCATTTCATGCGTGTACCATACACTTTAGCATACCTAGAGCTATTAACGAGCCAGTTCATCTAGTCTATTGCAGTTTGCTCTTGATTCGTTCTTCCGATACCTTTGAGGCCCTTGGTAGGTTTCTGAACTGTACGTTGTAATCGTGTTACAGTACAGCATGAGGTAGATGAACATCAGTTTCATTAAATACAGACTAACATCATTTCAGGAAGGTACCTCTTTCGAGTCGGTTCTTAGTTTCCGGCCGTACCACAAGCGCTCTCCTCAATCACCTTACTGTGGTAGGTAGATAAGGTAATTGCTACGAGGTGATGCAATAAAGTATTGGAAATGGCCACCGTACCGCAATTGCACTATACACGAACATCAACAAAAGACGCAAATATTAACATATACGAGTAATAACGTCAAATATATATAGAGACATTA
>JAABUL010007747.1_pt1 | contig 11358 bp, 11 predicted proteins | sample 5559151 | NCBI WGS metagenome assembly JAABUL01 (sample SAMN10711876, study PRJNA513368) | rock metagenome | isolation source: Antarctica rocks | place: Antarctica: Victoria Land, Pudding Butte sud | reverse complement strand
CACGAGTCGAAGTCGACCTACGGAGAAGATGGTTGCAACCAGCGAAGTTTTCATTCTTGAGAGAACCCTGTAAGCCAGGTAAAGCCCTCGGTGCCAAACTTCGGCCTTAGCATCAAGAGACCTGAGTTATAGGCGAGAAGCTGAAGTTTTCTGGCTTTACGGTATGTAATTTTCTCTATCCCGATTGCTGCAACACATCTTTCAGTATATCTTTCAAGTACCATAGTCTGATATACGCTTCATGTACATCTCTCGGGTAGATCTTTCGAGCACAACCCCATCGATTTCACATTTCGGGGCAGATGGTTTATCTCGAGGTATGAGTGTCAGAAGAAGCAATCATAAGCTTAAGCTGTTCTCGTTATAGTAGTGTGTCAGAATAGATGTCATACTGACATAGATCAGAATGATCTGACACAGGTCGTGTCACCGTCTCTTCGATGACCTTCAAAGAATTTTTTTTATATTGAGGTTTGCGTTTACCTTTGCAATAAGAATTGAATAATGAACAGTATATAAATTGAATGGGAAGGTGGCCGAGCGGTTATGGCGCATGACTCAAGCCTTCTTTAAGCTTACACTAGTGCGACTAGTGTGTATTCATGTGGAGAAATCTTCGTGGGTTCGAATCCCACTCTTCTCAACATCTGTTTTTACATCTTTCTTTTAGGGTTCCACTAAACATACATCCCTCTTTACTACATTGACGCCCCCCACTTACTACATAAACGCCCCCCGTTTACTACACATACACCCTCCCCCCCCAATAGGTCTAGCGGCTACCCAACAAGGTTTGGCAGCTTTGAAACAGATGAACACCATACCTTAAAGATACTTGATTTTATATGGGCGGCTCACCAAAAATTAAGTATCTTTGGGGTCGATATGTATGTTTTTCGAAGCTGATTTACATTTGCAACTACACATCAAATTTGAAACACCCAGTAGAAGCCTCCACCGTTTGAAGCTTCCTGCTGATGTTCGGATAGAGGCTTCGCCGAAGCTTCACCCCCTTCGCCCCCTCTACCTCCTCGACTTAGCCCTCTACCTCTACCTCCGCCCCGCGCCCTACCTCCTCTACTCGTATGCACGGGGTTTCCGCGCACTCTAACCTAGAAAGGTTAGCAACAGATAGTATCGGGTTTAGCGTGCTAAAAATGGCACTAATATAAATAGTTTTAGTTAGTGTGCGCGGAAACCCAGTGTGCGCGGAAACCCCGTGCATACGAGTACCCCTACACCTACCCCTCGCTTGTGTTTGCCCTAGCGTTTGATATTGAGCGCGTAACCGTGAGCTCCAGCCCATGTATTGGCGGCGGCGATGAGCTCCTCGTGGTTCACATAGAGCTCACCCACTGGAGGGGGTGCAAGATCCATGGTGGCGATGAGGTAGGGTGGGTGGTGGGTAGGTAAAGTGGTTGGTTGATGAAGAAGAACGTGTGCGCGTTGTTATGATTGAGCCGCTAAACCTTGTTGGGTAGCCGCTAGACCTATTGGGGGGGAGGGTGTATGTGTAGTAAACGGGGGGCGTTTATGTAGTAAGTGGGGGGCGTCAATGTAGTAAAGAGGGATGTATGTTTAGTGGGACCCTTCTTTTAATGCTATTAAGATTTCTAAAACAAAGTATCGAGTCTCGTCGCGGTTAGTCAACCCTCCGCTCACCCACCGTTGACTCGGTAAACACCTTTGCGGAATGGTTCTTCGCAGGATTTGCCCGGATCACTGGCAACTGTACCATGAACGAAGATAGACATGCAGTGTACGACGTACGTATACCCTAAGCTGAGGCCAACTGTCGTTTATACTGACATCTGGAAGTGGGTCAGAAATACCTTGAAGACTGAAGGCCATATCGTAAACATAAAAAAGCCGAAGTATTTATTGTTGAATATGTGTGGCTGGCTGGGGTCTGCCACTCCCGTGTGTATAATTCACCTTCTCCCCACCTTAGAAGGGGCATGCAATCTGAGTCTCTTCACCTATCTTCAACAAAACAATCATAGTACAGTACTTTACATGAGTAAGTTTTCCGAAGGAAGCATTGGCAATACGAAAAATAATGGAGCATCGAAGGCTCGCACACAGGGTGAAGGGAACCCCATAATTGTCTATATAAAGCACCAGCACTCTTTATCTCTTATTCACTGTAACCGCCATAAGCGTCATACCTGCCTCATCGAAATTGATCGGTTTCTGAGCACTTTGGACCCAGCTATCTACAAGCTAAGCGCTAGGCACAATAAGCGTAGCACCATCCTTCTTTCTGAAGCTCCAGGCATCGCTCCTAGGGTGACGTGGATACCTTATCGGAAGGCAAACTTTGTAGTCTTGGCGGAAGAACACTCGGTCCGCTTATCGTCCTCCATCAGACGAAGGTCAGAACGATTTGCGGAGCGTGCCTTCCTGAGTCTCTCGACGGCCCTCGCGCACATGCGGCTTATGTTGAATGTGGAGTGACCAGGTGGCTCGCAGCCACCCCTGAACGTGTATATAGAATAGGGGATCGTCCCATTTTTGATGGGACAGTAAATGAAGAGTCTATTCAACCTTATTTTGACATTCTCCGCCGTGAGTATATGAAGATTCAATTAAATATGAGCCTTCCGAAACAAAGACCATATCCTTTCTCCTCGGATTCAACCGCTTTGAATCCATGGCGGTAAGCTGCCCAAGTGGATATCTGAAAAAGCGATATACATTCGAGGCAGCAACGAGATCGCTACTAGAACAGGCCCTAGCCACTTGACATTTCTTATGAGGCATAGACTTGCGCTGTCAGTTCCGCGAGGACTCATAATAGTGTTGAAGATAGGTGAAGAGACTCAGATTGCATGCCCCTTCTAAGGTGGGGAGAGGGTGAACTATATACACGGGAGTGGCAGACCCCAGCCAGCCACACATATTCAACATGTTTGACAGTGAAAATTAATTTACACAAAGCTCATGGTCAGTAGCTTCGAGTTCTTCGACGAGTCAATCGATTCTGAGTCGCCGATTACTGCCAAAGCGATGGTTGTCCCAAAGGGCAAGCCACTTGCTTTTAAGCCGGAAATATTCTTATTAACTTCTCTATCTTCGAAGCTAAAGAACACTAATGATAAGCCTTCATTGTGATTGAGAGTTCGATTGCAAAAAGGACCACGCAGCTGTCCTTTCTCCCTCAATCTTAAACACCCTCCCGAAAGTCCACAGCAGTGACGCTTGTGAATTTTGTAGGGCCGTTTGTGCCTTCGAAGGAGGGGTGTCTCTCGATACCTTGACCACGATTGGCAAGGGGCAGATCGCTCTCCGAGTTTCCAGGCAAAGTGACTGCATCAGGCCCTATTCCTCGAAGAGTATCTGCATCGTTCCTCGATTGAAACCTTGTCCTCAACGACCCACCCGAAGTGAGTGACGTAAAAGGTCGTGTGAAACTTGACAGAACGCCACGCAGAAATCTACCCTTGGCTTCGATAAACTTGGGCAGCGAGAAGGTGCATGTGACGGTGATCCCGATACTGATTTCTGCAAATGCCCATAAACCCTGCCAGGCGGTGTTATAGGTAACGTCGGCGTGCGCGCCTGCAAGTTGGAAGATGTAGTATATGATCATTGCGTTAGCGATGCACGCCCTACAGTCCGTAGTAGGTTAGAGTTTTGCATTCTAAACGAAGAAACATCTCTCTAGCACTTACAGCACGCCAATGGCAAAGAGAAGTACGATTCCGACTTTCCTTTTGGTAGGAATATGCAACTTCCAAACAGCCCTTGTTGGAAGTGCTAGAATAACTATATCAGACACGATGTTGAACAAACAAGTAACGAGAACAAGTGTGTTATTATCGAAACAGGTGGCACCGGTCACCAGTGGATCCCAGATCGCATTTCTTGGAGCACAGGCGAAGATGGTAAAGAAGGTACTGATAATGTAGTATACTCCGGTGACAACCAAAACGACTCTAGCAGTGTACCACATAAAAGGGTTCATGGTCTTCTGCGGTGCAAAAAGACGGAGGTACTGCAAGAGAATAGCCGCCTTGACCAGAAAGATGGTTGGGGCGTACAGGATCTCGACGATATAGGTCCACTATGTGTTGGATTAATCCGCCATCCGAGAGGCTGAATGATGGAGAGTATTACATAGACGACTCCCATGAAGTTGTATATGGTGAGATTCCATTGGTGCACACCTCCTCCATAGGCAATAGCTATACGCCCGAAACAGAGTAGAGTGATGAACAAGGGCTAGAACACTGGATCAGAAGTTTTGTGGATAAGTAGTTATCTCTGAAGCAACTTACGAAAGACGCCACAACAACATCTATATAGTCGTTAGCAACGGTGGGACATATAACAGGGGGGGTTACTGCACAGTCGATAGCATCAATCTTGTGAATAATACGCTGTTTAGTATATAACCGCAGAAGCAGCAGAACGCCAGGAACAACTGCTGTAAGTACTACGCACACATAGTAGTACTTTTGATCATCCGAGTATGTTGTAGGGAATTGGGAGGTAACACCTGGTGGTATTGCCAAAGCAGGCTGCAGGTAGGGGTCTGCCATAGCCGCAGAATCGGCCCAGTTGTAATAGATAAAAGAGAGGCACTGAGGTCCTTAGGAACGCGTCTTAGGTGCCAAATAGCGATCGTAATCGAGAAATGAAGCACAAAAAGCTCAATTCCGGCGATAATGCATCTGAGCTGCGCGATAGGTAGAATATTGTCCTTAGCATTCAAGAGAGAGAGGACAGATCGGATTCCGAATCAAGCCGGTTCAACCGAGGGGCTGAGGCGGCTCGCCACGTCGTTGAGCATGACAAGGTTTGCAACGCAACACCCGCATGTACTGAGTGGCATTCATTGATGGCGGAACATCCACGGAGGAGCACGCCCATGCGATCCATACTATACTGAAACAGCGTGAGGGCTATCCACCATGTCTAGATAACAATCCCAGTAATAAGTAACTAAGCCAAGCTTGCCTCAGGACCTCAGACGTGTGGCGCTAAGCCCCTACCGGGTTAGCGCTTTGCCTACTACGGAATGAGCTTGCGCAGTAAGCAGAGCTAACCCGAAGGGGCTTAACCACGCACAGGTCCAATCTTGCTCCTTCACTTGCTTTCTTCCTCTTCTCTTATTGCTGTTTTGTTGTATGTGATACTTGTTTGTAACCAAGTGATAATTGCGGGTGTTTAATGGGAATGTTCAAGACTCACCAGACAAAGACTAAGCAGGTTCGACTGGAGTGTCATACATACTACCATCTCAAAGGATGGCTTGGAACCCAAGGCGCTTCACAACCACGGATCGGTGGCCGATCTAGCATGGCTATCTGCGGATACTTCAACTATGGTGGAACTGTAACATGTCGAGCAATTCCAGCCGGCTGGGTTGCGCTACATCTTCTTCAGGAACCGCGTCACCCTCGTGCATAACCCCATCATTTTCCACCGTGACCGGACTCTTGGGACATGTTCCTTCTTGGGCAACCGTCTACGTTTGACAGAATGATATCTTGCAAAGGAAACGATGAGCCTTCATGTTAGTAAGACCGCAGTGCTCGATGATCATCGTCCTAAGAGTCACGGCCCCGTCAGTGGATATCATACCCCCAACAGCTGGACGCTTCTGGGTAGAGATCTAAACGGCCATAGCCCCGTGACTGAATCAAGTATGGATGCATATTCGAACTCCCACGACAATGACACACATTCACCCAACGGAGACATGAATGGCTACAACCGCCAAGAGCCTCCAGGCAATCCCAGCCGTGAGCACTGGCTCAATACAAACGGGTCAACTTACGAACGGCCATGCTACCGAGGGTGACCCCATTGTTGGTCAAAGCCCGAGTCAAGGCCTTATTGCAATATGCGGCATGGCACTTCGTCTACCTGCTGGTATAAGAACGCCTCAACAGTTGTGGGAATTCTTACTTGCAGGAGGTGATGCACGAGGTCGAATTCCCATATCTAGGTATAACGTGGCGGCATTCCATGATGAGACCGGAAAGCACGGGACCTTAATTACTGAATATGGCTATTTCCTTGAAGACGATATTGGAGCTCTTGATACATCGTTTTTGTGCATGCCACGAATGGAAGTTGAGCGAATAGATCCACAACAACGGCTGATGCTCGAGGTTGCACGGGAATGCTTGGAAGACGCGGGTGAACCAGCTTGGGGAGGCAAACGCATAGGTTGCTATATTGGCAGCCTTGGCGAGGATTGGTGCGAGATGTTTGCAAGGGAAACTCAGCATTGGGGTCCCTATCGCTATACGGGCTTTGGGAACTTTGCGTTATCAAAGCGCATCTCGTATGAGATGGACCTTCAGGGGCCAAGGTTTGTCCGCGTTTACCATTTGATACTTGTACATTCTGATATTGCTAGTATGACTACTCGGACCGCGTGTTCAGCTTCGCTTGTAGCCTTTTATGAAGCGTGCGTCGCTATCTCACGGCATGACTGTGACTCGGCTGTTGTGGGAGGCGTCAACCTGATTATGACTCCAGGTGCAACAATGAGTATGACAGAACAAAATGTGCTCTCTAGGGACGGTTCTTGTAAGACCTTTTCGGCAGATGCTGACGGCTATGCTCGTGGCGAAGCAGTTACTGCAATCTATATTGCAGTAGCTCTGAGCTGGGATGAGGTCGAGAAGCATCTTGTGGGGAATGTTGCTATTGCCTGTGATAACTCCCCTAAAAGCGTGACCATCTCAGGGGATGTTGATGAAGTAAAGACTGTCATTGAGCGTATTCATCGACTACAACCAGATGTGTCCGCAAGAAAGCTACAAATTGACAGAGCCTATCATTCCTATCACATGCCAGAGATTGGAGAACAGTACTATGCTTTACTCGAAGGTATAGTAAAGGCAAGGAAACCGAAGAAGCTGTTCTTTTCGAGCGTCACAGGCTGTCTCTGGGACGACAATGCTATACTCGATTCCCATTACTGGCAACGGAACTTAGAGCGCCCTGTGATGTTCAGAGGAGCAGTCTCGAGTATTCTGCAGCATCCGGTCGGGAAACATCCTGTCTTCCTAGACATCGGGCCCCACTCTGCACTCGGCGGTCCATTAAGACAGATTCTAGCCCAAGAGTCAAGCAGAGCGCCCTACGCCTCAGCCCTTTCCAGAAATCAAAATTGCGTTGAGTCACTGCTTTCTGCTACTGGGATGCTATGGACCCTTCAAATTCCAATTGCTCTAGACGAGCTAATGCCCACCGGCTTATGTCTTTCAGATCTTCCTCCATATCCATGGGACCATGAAGAAAGCTACTGGTACGAGACTCGCCTGAGCAAAGACTACCGGTTACGGAAGTACCCTCATCACGACCTTCTAGGTGTCAAGGTAGTTGAATGTACTGACTTTGAGCCTTCATGGAGAAACCATTTTCACCTCAACACCGCACCGTGGGTTCGTGATCACAGGGTTGGAGAAGACATCGTGTTTCCATTTGCTGCGTATGTGGCAATGGCTGGGGAGGCGATTCGACAGATTGCCGGGATAGATCAGACATTTCGACTACGACATATTATTGTCAGCACAGCACTCGTAATAGCTGAAGGGAAGCCAACAGAGATGATAACTACCCTTCGACCGCACCGTTTGACAGATACGCTTAACAGCAAATGGTGGGAATTTATTATAGCTTCTCACAACGGGCATACGTGGACCAAGCATTGTACCGGCGAAGTGATGGCACAAGCAGAACCTTTAGGGCGATCTTCGAACCCCGAAACTCTCCCCCGTCGGGTTGATGCGTCAAAATGGTTCGATGTCCTTCAAAGAGCCGGGCTGGATCTGGGCCCAGAGTTTGGAAAAATTGGAGTCATGTCAGCTGGTACAATAAGGCAGCAGGCTACTGGAGAGATGCTCAACGAAAGACAAGATAAAACGAGCAAGTATCATATTCATCCAACGGTTATCGATGGTGCTTTACAGCTGGTAGGGGTTGCTTTCGCCAAGTCAAGAATAGACTGCCGATAAGCTGTGACGACTTCAGCATTTCTCGCAGCTCCTTGAACTTCACTGTTGATGCAGCGGCTCAACTTACTGCAGACTCTGTAGTCGGTGAAGCTCGAGGTATCACTGCAGGGAACATCGTCCTGAGCATTTCGGGATTGAAGCTGAGAGCTACTGATCAGAGCTACTCAACGGAAACGAGCAGCATCCAGCATGCTGCAGCTCGACAAGAATGGGGCCCCGATGTTGATTTTTTGGACCTCAAAGGCCTCGTCAAGCCCTTGGGCGATCTTTCTCTATACACACACCTTTTAGATAAACTGAGCCATCTATGCATAGTCTATATCCGAAAATGGCTCGCCGGATCGAACACGGAAGGTCCGCATTTCCGGAACTTCCGGCGATGGGTCGAAATGCAATTTGACTCGCTAAACCTATCCCGCTTCGGTGACATAGACGATGACACAGTTCTAGAAAGGATTCATGATTTGGTTCACGGACTTGCCGACACTACAGCCACTGCCGCCGCCATTGCACTGCAGCAAATCTGCAGCAACCTCAATGCAGTGTTTTCCGACCCTACTGCTAAAAAGAACCAACACCGCGTTGAAAGCTGTGTCATCCAGGGTTGAACAGATGACTTTGAAAAGACAGGACATGCACTCTTGGGCCTATGAAGGAGCAGACTCTGGAAACCTTCAGCGGCTCATCAGCTCTTTATCACAGAGCTTTGATACTTTAACTAAGAGGCTGACGTCAGCGCAGTCGAGGAGTTAGCGAATAACAAAGACTAGATCAGCAGATGACAATGGCACCGCTGATTATATATTTAGCTCTCGGGCTATAAATTAAAGAAAAGGTGTTTAGTAGCGGTACAAGAACCTCTTTATATAAATAGTGATTTCGACATGTGAACGATGAGCACTCGGACAAGGTGCTATAAGCAGGTCAATACCCTAGAGCGTTTTAACCTTCGAAAAGAAGCCTCACCGAGCTTACAGCTTCAGTAAAAGCTCTAGCCAAAAGCAGCGACTGGCAGTAAGTCCGTAAGTTCGCTTCTAGGTCTCGGGTATCCTGACCATAACTCTCTGCTTTGCAACTCTTTTCCCCTCTTCTCTTTCCTTCTCTCCAGCATCTGTCTTCAATTTGATCCCTTTAGAGTCACAACCAGTATCGACCATGCAATCGCCGAGTAACTTGAACCCAATTTGTTTATACGCAGCCTCGGCATCATCACTGAAGCAATCCAGCCAAACAGGTATCTTCCTGTCCCTCTGCCACCGCCTTCTTATGCCCCAATCAAGCAATTTTCGCCCCGGCCCGCTCTCGCCTTCCCATTCCGGATTGCGACAGCATGCTTGTACAAAAACAAGGTTGACCTCGTTCCCGCCCTCAATATCGGCATCCTTGAGTCCCTTCGCGATCATGTTTCCCACATTTCCCTCAAACACCAAAACCGCGCGCCAAAACCCCCGCAGCCCGAGCTTCAGGAGGCCAGGGAGGAAGCCGGTCCGCCATGCGAGAAGGGACTCTGACCAGCAAGGGCGGGCGTGGGGTGGAAGGAGGAGAACGACGGCGGCGATGGGGCCGGAGGGAATGGAAGGTGAGGACTTCTCGGGGCCGGGAGTAGTGGTGGGCGTGTAGGCTACCATGACATCCCCATTGTGCGCTCGGTTGAGGTTGATCCACGCGCGATAGAAGTCGAGACGGCGGGCTTGGAGCGGCAAGAGGGGCCCGGAGGAGCGGGGGATGGCAGGGATAGGCTCGGTCAAGCATGCGAACCAATTGTGGAGCCTGGGCTGGTATTAGTGGAACGGGTTATTTCCAAAAGAATGAAAAGACGAACCAGATCGGCAGGAAGCTATTGTACATGATGCGTGCTAGCTCGTCATCCTCGGAAGGATCGGCATCGCGGAACACCAGGTCGGCGGGCATGTTGAAGGTGATGAGCCGCGTCAGTGGTCATGAAGTTGCGGAGCGAGAGCTCAAGTTCGGCATCGTTTCAACCAAATACGCAGACGAGCAGAGGATTCATATACAGACATAACAACTGGTCGGAGAGTTTTCGGCCATCAACCTGGCCAGCGGCTATCGACACCTGTGACTGAACATACCTACACACATATTAACTATGTTCACACTATTCCGTACGGGGTACTTGTATGCACGGGCCGCACACTGGGTTTCCGCGCACGCTAACTATGACTAATCATGTTAGTGCCCTTTTTAGAACGCTAAACCCTATATTACCTTATCTGTAAATAACCTTTCTAGGTCAGAGTGCGCGAAAACCCGTGTGTGCGCGAGAATTATGACCCTTTATTAACTTTGCAAAATCATTTTGCAATGATGGTCAGTTACGCTGCATATGAAATTGAGGCTTGAAATTTCGTTCTTTGGCGATCATAGACTTTACAAACCTTCCCACACCTACACGTGGTAATGTCATGAAACGTAAGGCTGATACGGTATGACATCGTCAGAACCCAGCAAATTTACTGCGTGGCGCCACACTCACGGCATTCTGAGCATGTTCAAAAACGCAGATTCTCACCACCTCAGATTCTTGCTTGCCCTGGCACTCCTGGTTCCACGGTAGCATGCCTCTTCTTTCCAGATCCCTACCACGAACGACCGTATTCGACCGCGGGGCAAGACATAGCCTCAAGCGTTTTACAAAGCGTCACCTTGATCTCAAATCGAAGAAGTCAAGAGCATTGAATGGGGTCTGGGACGATCATAACTTTCACGATAAAGGGATGCAGTGGTTCATATTAATATGGAAGCGCAACGAATCTGCTATCGTTCCGGAAAGTCAACACCTCCTTTCCCTTGATCAGCCACGACATCATTTACGAGCTTGTAAGGCTTGTAGATTGCGGGCAATCTTTTGTGTTGTCGGACGGTCATTTCCTACTGTTTTCTGGTATCCTCGCAGCGCCCGTACATACATCTCCTCTGCCTTCACCATCTTGCCCTGATCAGCGAGAAGGTTTGCAAGATTGTTGACCGTGTTCAGCGTCGACGTGTGCTCCGGTCCCCATGCCTTCTTCTTTCCTCGTAGTGCTCGCATATCTATCTCCTCCGCCTCCACATTCAGGTCATTTTGGTTGTACAGAGCCGCTAAAGAAAGCAGATTCTCAGGCTCGGTTTGACTACAGTCAATCAATCCGTCCGTTGGATCTAACGTGTCGGAACCGCCGCGCGTGTGGCAGCACACGACGGTTCTTCACCCAGTAGTCAGCTTCTGACTCCCAGCTCACGCTGGCCGCCACGCAGTGAATGGCAATCCCGCACCTCTCCGCATTAAATTGGTGATTGAGATACTCTAGCGCCCAATCATGAGCGCACGTGTGTAGACTATACCGTCCTTCGCTCACTTCGAGAAGAGAGTAATTATGCA
>JAABUL010007746.1_pt1 | contig 11360 bp, 2 predicted proteins | sample 5559151 | NCBI WGS metagenome assembly JAABUL01 (sample SAMN10711876, study PRJNA513368) | rock metagenome | isolation source: Antarctica rocks | place: Antarctica: Victoria Land, Pudding Butte sud | reverse complement strand
GAACAATATTATAATTTACTCAAAAATCTTAAAAAAGTATATTAGTTATATTTTTAAAATATTAGAATATTTAGATATAAAAAATTTATATCTTAAATTAAAGAAATGCAAATTTTATTAAAAAAAAGTTAACTTTTTCGAATTTGTTATCGAACAATATAAAGTACGTATAAATTTTAAAAAACTACAAGCAATTAAAGAATAAAAATTATTAACAAATATTAAAAAAGTATAATTCTTTTTAAATTTTATAAATTATAACAAGAAATTTATAAAAAACTATTTAGTAAACGCAATATTATTAACAAATCTTACGAAAAAGAATATGTTATAAATATAAAAATTTGCAAAAGAGAAATTATTTTAAAATCTTAAGCTAAAATGCTTAAAAAAATTAATGTTAAAGATATATAATTTGCGATTGCTAAGCAAAATTAAAATCGACACATTAAATTTAATTATTAATATATACTTTAATCAAAAATATAAAAATATTTAATATTTAATAATATATCTTTCGAAAAAACTTTTATTAATTAAACAAAACTATAATGTTTACAATAAAAAACTACTTGCTATAGTAATTTTCTTAAAATTATAAAGAGTATATATTAAAAAATTATTAAAACTTACAATTTTTATAAATTACAAAAGTTTTGTGCACTTTACTATTACAAAACAATTAAACAAAAAATAGATATAATAATTAAAGAGACTAGAATAATACAAGTTTAAAATATAATATATTTTAAACAAAAATAATAATAGAGCAAACGTATTTAACAAAAGAAGTAATTATATAAAAACAAAAAAATTGTTTAATTACAATATACTTAAGATTAACAAAAACAAATTACTATTAACAAACAAATACAAACTAAATACTATATTACAAATACTTTAAAATAATACAAAAAAAATTCTTATAAAGAAAGAAAAACTTCAAATATTTATTAACAAAATTAACAAATATATAAAAGAGCATTATAACAAATTATTACAAAGATACTTAAAAATAACAAAAACTCTTTAACTTTTACGTTAACATTATTAATTCTTACAAATAAAATAAATTGTCAAAATATATATTAAACAATATCTTAGCTATTAACAAAACAAATATAATACGTATACAAATTATAACAAAATCTAATATTAGAAATTATCTAAATTGTTATAAAATAAAGTTACGATAAACTTTATTATTAAGTTGCTAAAGTTGACAAACTTAACAACTAAAGATAAATATAATTTGATACTAGTAATAATTAATAAGTTTATTAAGTACTTATATATTATTATATACAAAAAGAAGTTTATTGCAAAACAACTAAAATATATTATATTAAATCGATTTATACAATATTACAATATATTTCAAAGACTAACTAGTAATAAAGACAAACTTTTTATATCTAATTATTAAAAGATATTTTTTCTAATATTAAATACAAGACTTTAAATATTTATTGTTTATTATTTAATTATAAATAATTAAACAAAAAAAACAAATTAAAGTCTTAAACAATATCTAAGATATTATATTAACAATATTTATAACAATTAAGTATTACTTTTATCTATAATACAATTAGCACTTAATACAAAGATTTCGAATATTACTAAAATAACTTTATTCTTTGTTAACTATAGCAAGAAATTAAATCTTTTTAGAGAAAAACGTACGCATTTGTTTGCGCAATTAGTTATTGAAAAAGTAGCAATATTAAAAAAAAAATACAACAACATCTTAAAAATGCAAGAAAAATTAATCAAATATTAAAATAAGAAACAAAAAACAACATCTTAACTAAAAGAAAGAGATAAAATATATCTTTTTACAAAAAATTTTAAAATAAGAAAATTAAACAAGAAATTAAATTATATTAAAATCGAATTGTTTTTTATTAAAAAAATTAAAAGATTAATCAATTACAAACTTGATTTACTTAAGAATATTAAAATATTTTTAATATTTTATATCTTATTGTTGAAGTTAACAAATTTAATTACATCTTTATAGAATATATTTTATTTTTATTTGCAAAAAAAGAATTAATTCGAAATTAAGAAAATTCTACAACAAAAAAATCAAAAATATCTTATTAAATAAAAAAAATACTTTATTTCGAAAAATATATAAAAATTAAAGAAAAATCTTAATTGTTATTAAAATCTTCTAAAAATTTTTTATTAAAACAAAATATAAAAATAGTATTTCAATTTTAATTAATCGAAAGTTAAAATTATTCGAACAATATATTAAACAACAATTCGAGAGTCTTTGTAACAAACTTAACAAAATATATTTTATTTATTTTTAAATTGTTAATATTCTTTTATTTTGTTATAATTATTTCTTTCTTTTTATTTTTTAGAAAGTTAAATTGTTTTTTTAGTCGACTTAGTTTTGTATATACATTGCGTACTTCTTTTTTTAAACGTATTTGCTCTTTATAAATTTGTTTAATTAATATAGAAGAAATTGTCAAATTGTAATTACGATTAGATTGTACACATTTTATACACTTTTTAAAATTATTATTTATACAACAAGTTTTACTAGATATTGTACAATTACGACAAAAACACATTGCTAAAAATATCGAATTCAAAGTATTAAAAAAATCTTTCTTTCGAAAAAAGAAATTTTTAATATTAATTTTTCTTGAAAATATAATAAGAAAGCATTGAGTTTCGAAACGAAAACTCTAAAGAAAAAAAATAATATTACGAGCTTATTAAAGCTATATTAATAATTCAAATTCTACGTCTTGAAACAAATCTATTATTATGTTTGTTATACTTAAGAAGCGAGCAATCTAAATATAATATTTGTTATATTTAACAAACAAGTATTACAAACAATTATGTTTGTATTGTTCAACAAACAAACAAAATAAACAACTAATATTTTCTTAATATATAAAAAACTCAAGATACAACTCTCTTATAAATTGTATTTAACTTATTATAGATTTTTACTTATTATTACTCTAATTTATCGAATCTCTCTTAAGATTTATTAAATATAGAAATTGTTTATAGTTGCAACTCTTGTTATCAAGTAATTGCTTGCATTGTTTGAAAACATCTACAAATCTTTTTAAAAGCACAACTTACTCTAATATCTTTAAAGAAAGTACTAGCGTAACACACAACTTTGTTAAGTACATTGTACGCAAAAATAATTCGTATATAACTATTTAAATCTTATAGCAAAAGAATTTTAAGAAAATTAAGATTGTAATTGATAATATTAGTTAAAAAAGACAAAAATAAATAATATTTAATTAAACAAAATAAGACTCTAGTAGTTCAAATCTTAATATATTTTTTTTTTAAAAATATAAATTTTATTAACTTAGTTGTTATTCTATTTTGTCTTAACAATATAATAACGAATAATTTTTATTAAAAACGCTCAAGTTGTTAGTCTAGTATATATCGCTAAGAATTATCTATATAAGCGTAAAGTTAAATAGATCTAAATCTATTTACTTCAAAATATATATTTTTAGACAAATATTTTTACAAAGCTCTATAAGATGTCTATTGAACAAAAAAATTTGCAAGAATTATAATTTGTCTATCTTTAATATTTCTTTAGAAAATATAAATTTATTAACGCGCTTCTGCGTGTAATATACGCTTAATAATCTTTTATTTTGTAAGATTTTAATATAATACATCTCTACAATTTCTACGAAAGCAAACAAGTTGTTTTTGCTTACAAATTAAATCAATTTGTAAAAAAATACGCTTTGTACAATCTAGCTTCTTTGTTTCTACAAAATTAAAGCAAGCAAATTTAATTTTAACTACAAATTAATTTAATTTATAAGAGCATATACTTTGTACAATTTAATTACTATTATAATAGTTTTTTGCTTACAAAGCTATACGTTGTAAAAAACTAATATAGTCTTGCACAAACTCTAGCTTTGTAAAAATTGTAAAAATATACAATACTAAAATTTTACAAAGATAAAGACTAAAGAGTGTATATTATATTACGCTAGTTAGTTTTTAATCTAAAGTTATTTTTAAAATTAATTTAAATTGTTAATAATGCAATATTAAAAACGCTAAAGTATAATATACAACTATTTACAAAAAATATATTATTGTTGCTTCGATATCTCTAGAAATCTTTTATATCTTTATCTACTTATATAATTATATTAATGCGCACTAATTGTCTATAACTTTAAAAAAAACAATATTTATCGATTAAACTTACTTTAGCTTAAGAAAGCTTAATTGTATTTTATATTCTATTTTATATTTTATTCTTGTCTTTTCTTAGTTTCTAAAGCAACTATTACTCAATAATAAAAATGCTAGTAATTTCGATATAATTTATAATTGCAATAAAAAGAAGTACATCTTTTAAAAGAGAGAACTTAATAAGATTAAAAAATCAATTTTGCTTTTAATCTTTATATAGTTGTAATTGTTTCTAGATTGCAAAGCAAAAAATAGAAAGAACAAACAATATAAAATAGACTCAATAGATATCTTAGTTAAAAGAAAAAATTATATACTTCAAATCGATTAAAAAGAAAACAAATTTTTTTAAATTAAGAAATTATAGAGATTCTATTTACAAAATTGTTAATCAATATTTTTTCGAATATATATTAGCGTTTGATTTCCAATTTACAAAAGAAAAACTTAATAAAGATTTTGTACAATTATATATATATTTGTTGTAAAATCTAGCACAACTTGTACTACTTATTAATAACAATTCGCAAATTTCTAAGAAACAATTGTATAAAAATAATTGCTCTTTAAACTTTGCAAACGCGTTAACAAAAATAATAGCAAAGATTTAATTATATAAGTAAAGATTTAAAATAAGTTAAACATTGTGTTTGTGCTTAAGATTGCAATAGAATTACGTAAAATAAATATATTAAATCTTAACAAATTCTTTTATAAAAAAATAATAAATATTATAAAATTAGAAGAGATTTGTGCTTTAAAATTGTTAATTGCAATTAGCTTAAATATTTATTAATTATTTTTAAAGAAATTATTGATAATAATAGCTATTGCGTACAAAAAATTCAAAGTAGTAAAATTGCTAATAAAAGAGTATAGCGTTACTTTAATAATATATTTTATTTATATTACTATATAAAAGCGAAAGTTTTAACAATACTTATTAAAGCTAAATATTAATTTAAATAAAAAAAGATAAAAACAAATACTATTTATATATACTATAAAAAATAAGTCGAATTATTTAATTAAGAAGCTAGCTAATACAACAAATATTAATATTAATAAAAGAAACAACAAGTTCAAAAATTTGTTAAAAAGAACAATATAAACAAAAAATTATTTTAATTTCGACAAACTACTATTATATTATAGAGTTAATATTTAAGTAAGTCTTTCTTTTTTAAATGCTATTGCTAAAGATTGTTTAAAGTTTATTTAACAACTTTTAAATTAAGAAATTAACGTTAATATATTAATCAAATATAAAGATATATTGTTGCAACTATTATTTAAACAAAATTATTTTAATTCAAAGTTAAGTAATTTTATAGTATAAATATTTATTGTTGTTAAAACAAATATTAACAAAATATATAACAAAATATACAACAAAATATTTTTGTTGTATTTTTAAATTTTCGAAGTTAAAGCGCATAAATTCTTTGACAATTATTATAAAAAAAAAAAATTTTATTATTTAATATTTGTTACAAAATAAAATTAATATTAACAAGATTATATTAAACAACAACTTTGTGTTAAATTTTATATACAAACTTTTTAACAAATATTATAGAATTAGGTTGATCGAAATACTATTGCAAGAGAATATCGATTTTAATATTTTAAATTGTAAAGATTAAACAACGTTAATATATAATTAACTTAATAGCGCTAAAGTTTACAAATTTGTTATTTAAAAAATTAATCTTAAAATTATAAATACTTTTAGACAAAATATTTTATATATAACAATTGAAATATATAATTTCTTAATAATTGAAGTACTTCTTAAGTGTTATATTAATATTTTAATTCGAAATAAAAAGAACAACACAATATGCTCTTATTTAAATAAGACAAAGAGTTTCGCAAATATAAACTTAAAAGCACAAATTTTGCAATTGCTTAATAAATAAAAGTTAAAAAACAAATAAAAATCGAAGAACAATTAGAAATTAAAGAAAATAATATAGAATATCAAATCTTGTATTAAGATAAACAACAATTTAATACTCTTTTTAATAAAAAATTGTCTTAATATACTATAATAAAGATATAATAAAATTAACTATATTAATTAGCGAAAAAGAATAAGAAGTATTATCGAAGAACAAGAAACTAACAATAGAAATAATAACTAAAGTTGTTATCTTATTACTTCTTTGCTTTTTTATTTTTATTCTAGCAAAGAAATTATATTATTGCAGTTGTCTAACAAAATAATATTAAAAATTAACAATAGATATATAAATAGAGTTTTCTTGCTTATCTAAATAATAGAGTTTGCTATCTAGAGTTTTGTTGCGCAATTAAATTCTATTATTAATTGCTTTATACTAGAAATTCTTAAGATTATTTCGATTATTAAAATAATATTAATTAACTTTTGTAGATTTGTCTTTATAATCTAATCTATAATATTTTTGTTTAAGTTAATTTCTCTATATAGAATAATATAAGAACAAAGTCTTTCGATATCTTTTAATTGTTAATTTTTGTTAATTTTTCTTGTTTTATTGTTGTCGCAAAGCAAGCAAAGCAATACGCTAGCACTATTAAATAGCTTTAAAACAAAAGAGTCTTAACAACAATACTATTAATATATTATAATATAAAGACAATTATAAAGCTAAACAATCTTAGTTTACTCTATATTTAAGAAATTTAGTTTAGCATTAAATATTAAGTATTGCAAATTATTCTTAATACAATTAATATTCTAAATATAATATTAAGCAAGTTAATTAAAAATAGCAAACTTTTCTAGATATAAATAAAAAAAATAGAGACAATATATAGAGATTCTTTATACAATTCTTTAATTAAATTATAGAAATTTTCGATATTTTAATCGAAGTTATATACAAAAATATTAAGCAATCTTTTTTTAAATTAATAAAGATTATTTTTAGAACAAAAGTTAAAAACTAAAAGATATTTGTTAATTTATATAATTAAAGACAATTTATAAAGCAATTTGCTTTTTGTATTTATTAAGATTTTAATACTTGTAAAAACTATAATATAAAACTTCGAATACAATAGCTCTTTTATATATTTCGAATATTTATATTTTTATATTTTAATTATTTTTAAGATATTAATTGTATTAACTTTCTTAAATTTGCAACAATATATATTATAATTAGCTCGCAACTTAACTAATAAATTGTATTGCAAATAATATTTGCTTCTTTAATTTTGTTTTATTCTAAATAATTCTAGACAAACAATTAGATTATATACTTAAAAAGAAGTCGAAATAATAATTGCAAAAATAATTACTTCCTTATATATACAAATAGATTCAACAAAACGTTAATAATTTTAAATATAAACAACAAAAACAAAGAAAAAATTAAATAAAGAAGAAAGAAGAAGATTTTTTTATTTTTTTAATCTCTTAGATTGCAACTAATTTAATACAAAAAACTAAAATCTTAAAAAAAAAAAAAGAAAAAAAGAAAAAAAGAATAAAAAGAATAAAAAGAATAAAAAGAATAAAAAGAATAAAAAGAATAAAAAGAATAAAAAGAATAAAAAGAATAAAAGAGATTTCTTGTTTTCTTATATTCTTTAATTGTAATTAAGTTTTGTAATTAGTAATATAACATCTAAATTCTTAATTTAAGAAAAAATCTACAATAGATAACTAGTTGTAATATAGTATTTAAACTCTCTTAAATAATTAATCTTAACTAATTCTCGAAATAAAATATATTGTTTGCTTTAATAATTAATTTTTTTCTTAATATTAAAAGAATTAGTTGTAATATACTAGAGTTGTATTACAAATAATGAATTTAATTGACTCGAACTAAATTATTAAACAAAATTAGTCTTTAATTTTTTAATTGCTAGATAAAGTATTTTTACAATATTAACTTTCGAATTTAAAGAGATAATATAAAATTGCTATTTTAAAAAAACTATATTCTAAAGTAAATTAAAAAAAAAACATATATTCTAAATAGTCGAAAACTCGATATTAAAATTTATTTTACTTTATATATAAGCTAGTTTAGAAATTATAATGTAGACAATAACAATTTGTAAAATATATTTAGATTAATTAAATTAAGATCTTGTATACTACTAGCGCATACTTTTAAAGATATATTTTGTTGTTTAAATTAATATTGTATCTTAAATAAGAATATACAATAAGCTATTTATTTAAATAGTAACACAAATGCTTTTAATAAAAGTATTGTTTTAAATTGTTATAATTTGAGAATAAATATAAATACTTCAATACTAAAAGTACTTTATTATCTAGACAAATAATACATTGCGTTAACAAATATTTAATTAAAAAAAAAACAAAGAGACTTAATTGCTAAAAGATAATTTACGTTGTTTTCTCTTACTTAGACGTAATTGTTAAAGAATTTTTTTTTCGACAAAAATTATAATTTTTTTGCAATCAATATAGAATTATTAAGATATTAACAATTGTTTCTCTTCTTTAATATTTCTCTTTTAGAGAATCAATAACAAAGATAAAGAAAGTTTCAATAACGCAAATATATTTTACAAAAATATAATCTTTAATTTTAATTTTTTTCTTTTCTATTATAGATAGTTCTTTTAATTAATATTAATTATTAATTATTAATTGCTTTATCTTATATCTTGCTATAATCTCTTTTAAAAATATTTGCTTATATTGACAAATAATATTGCAATAAATTTGATAAATTTCTTAATATATATAATAAAGCAATGTTTCTTTTATAGTTTTAATAAATCTCTTATAATTTCGAAATTTTTTTTGTAGTATTTGTAACTTTTTATACAATAAATTTATCTTAAAATATTGTTAAATCTTTGCTTGTTAAACAATTGTAAATTGTTTAAAATATTAAAAATTAATTGTTTAATTTAGTTTATTAGTTGTTTATATTAACGCAATTTAAGATTTTAATTTGCAATAAATAACTTAAATATTAAATATATATCTTGAAATATAATTCTTTTAATAGATAACAAAGTTGTAATATTGCAAAATAAGATTTTGTTACAATTTAATAATAAAGTTTTGTATTAATTAATAATAATTAAAGCGCAAAATCTATATACTATCTATTGCTATTATTAAGAACTTCTTTATTGTTACGTTAAAAAATATATAAATTAATTAATAATTTTATATTAATAATTGTGTCTAAATTAATTATTTGCAAACAAAAAGTAATATATACTAAGACTTTTGTTTTAAAGATTTGCGTTTTATAAATAGTACTCTCTTATTAATAAAAAACAAATATTGTTTGTATTTTTTGCTTAAACAAAAGTTTAAACTAATTTTATTTTAAAAGAATTCGAAGACAAAACAACTATTTTGTTAATGTTAATTTAGAAACAACAAAAGCTTTGTTAACAAAAATTAATACTAACATTGTAATATATAAACAAAGCAAAAAACATAATTTATTCAATATATTAAAAATATAAAATTTGTTTTTGTTAAAATTGTTAACAATTTAGCGCATTTATTATTTAACAATATATAGAGTGCAACAAAAGATACAAATGTCTCTTTTTGCTTAAGATAATTCTTAATATATTTGTATACAATCTTTAGAATTATTTGCGATTGTTCTTTCTTATTAAGATTTAAAAGCAAGATAACTTTAATATATTAATAATAGATTGCAAGAAAAATAACAAATTAATTTCTAATAATTTTGATTAATTGCATAATTAAAATTAATTAAATACAATATTGCTTATAATTAAATATTATTTTAGAGAAAAAAAAAAGAGTTTTAAGAAATTCGAACTTATTTTTTGCATATATAATAGATTTTTTTTTCGATTTTGTGCGTAAATTATATTTAATAGCAAGTTGCTATTGTATCTATAGTTAATCAATAAAAAGTAAAATATAACAAAACAAATATATTTTATATATTTAACTTTTTATAAATAGATTAAATATATAGCAATCTATCTTTTTCTTTCATATTAAGCAAAATATATTTTAGTATGTTTGCAAAGTACTAGCAATATTTAAAGTATTCTTTTTTTTGTTTATTAATTAATTAAAAAAAATATAGAGTATATTAATTGTAATAGTTTTAAAAGTATTTATAGAATTTTTCTTTATAAATGCGCAATATTTGTAAAAATCAATTATTATAGTTAATTACTAATAAATAGAAATTGTTTCTTACTCGAATTAAAGATTCTTAATTTAATTTTGCAAATTTTTAATACTATTTCTATAGATTTGTTAAGTTAAGATTAAAATATTAAAATAGTTTTTCTTTTACTTATAATATTTAATTAACTTTTTAATTGTTTGTTTGCTATATTTTCTAGAAGTTATAATATTGCTTAGTATACAAATTAGATAGTAAAAAGTTTGCAAAAAATAATAAAAAATAAAAGACAATTAAGAAAGAAAAGATAGACGTTAATTATAATAAAAGTATAATAACAAAAAAGAAACTAATAAAATATCAAAACAAAGTAAGTTATTAAATAAGAATAATATATTTTAAATTTATAATTGCAAAACGCAAAAAGCAAATTAGAAGTTAAAAAATATTTGACAAAAAAAATTATTAAAAGCAGCATTTATATTAGTCGAAAATAATAGTATTTTAATTGTTCTCTTCTCTTATTTTATATTTTATCAAAATATTTCGAAAAATTGTTAACAATATAATTGCGATAATTGAATAACAAGATCTATTATTTTTGACAATATATAAACTAAGTTTATATTTAATATATATATTGTTTGCACTAAATATTTTGCACAATATTTTATTATTTCTTCTATTATATTCGATTTATATACAAAATATAATAAGATTGCTTTACATTATATATATAATAATCTTAATATAAAAGATTGTATAACAACATTAATTTGCAAACAAAAATTCGAGAAATTTTCTATTAAAATAATCTTAAAAGATTAATTTATATTTAATTTAAATATTGTATAAATTTAGTTTATAATTTATAGAAACTAAGTAAGAATTTGTTTTTAATTAATTGCGTTCTTTAAAAAAATAATAAATTAAAAATATTATTTATTTTAACAAAAATTTTTAATAATATATTTTTTTATATTATAATTATATTTAATTTAAAATATTTATAAATAA
>JAABUL010007744.1_pt1 | contig 11364 bp, 8 predicted proteins | sample 5559151 | NCBI WGS metagenome assembly JAABUL01 (sample SAMN10711876, study PRJNA513368) | rock metagenome | isolation source: Antarctica rocks | place: Antarctica: Victoria Land, Pudding Butte sud | reverse complement strand
TTTAATATAGTATATAGCTTATAATTAATAAATATTTCTACTTTATATTATAACATTAGTTATATATCTTAGTTATATAGAGGTTATAAGCTTTTATACTTTAATATAATAATAGAAATAAGCTTATAAAGCTTATAGAATACTAATTAGCTTTACTAGCTATTATAAGGCTATTAATAGATATATATTATATTATTATCTTATATACTCTAAAAATATACTATAATTTATAATAACACTTAATCTTATAATATATAGATTAATACTCGTTAAGCTATTAACGGAATAGAAATCCTATAACTTTATTTAACTCTTTATTATTGAATGCTATCTAAGTAATTATTAAGATATTCTATTATATAATGAACTATCTAGGATAGTAGTATCTTATCTTAAAATATGTAGTTATAATACTTAATAGTTATCGAGATATATAAAAAATAAAATTTCTAAAATCGTGCGTCAGGTGTATCCGTGCGCCAGGTGTCTCAGCCTTCTATGCTTCATACCCTGAAACATTTGGCTTGTGGGAATATCTGAGTCGGCCCTCTGCTGCAGCAAGAAAAGACTTCCTCGGATCTGTACTCGGACAGATTGTCCATTACACTGTGGCAGACTCCGCGGATCCACTGAGGCGTGCTTATGTTAACGTCCCTGCTGATCTAATTGATAGCTTACCAAGACCCGAGTGGCACGAGCATCGTGAAATCATCTGGCATTCTGGACCAAGAGCAGTCTACGAAATAACGAGCCTTGTGTTGAACGAGCACTCTGGAGTCGAGTGCAGGCCCTCCATGCTAGCGAATGTTAGCACAGAAGATGTCGGTAAAGCACTACGCCGAGGTCTGGTGTCACTGGATGCAACTATTGCGCGAACGCTGAAGAAGTATGCTATGGGGCCACAGTACGATGTCGCCATGGAGCTCAAGTCGGAATGCGAGGAGTACAAGGACATTGTTGGCTACCTCTCATCATCAGACGAAGAATCGAGCAGGACCACAATGATCATGATATTCTGCCATGTTATGGACAACATCTCTCAGAGCACTTCTCGCGGACGGGGACTGGCGGAGGTGCTGAAAGGCCCACCTGATAGATTCCCGATGTGAAAGGGAGGAGTCTCAGGGGTTTCCAGAACCATCACCAGGTAGGTTGTAGTTGAGAAGCCCACAGACTGGGTATCTATCCTCTCAAAGAACTAGTCCTTCTTCTTTTCAACCATGCGACGACGAATCGGGTCTGTCACAAGTGTCACCAATGCCATGCTGCCTTCGACGGGCTGTCACGAAGCGACGGACTCTCACAGACAACCGAAATGTGTCGATGTTTGAGCGGGACTCGGAGACAGTGACTGAACGCAAATTGTTATGAGAGTAAGTGTTTGCTCACTTGTGGTACGCCAGTAGATGTTTGCTCACAGTCACCGACTCGGGGGCAAGCGACGACCGATTTCTCCTATATATGAGCGGACTTTCGAGGTACTTTTCGAACACCATAATACTGATCTCGATTGTTCAAGCATACTCTTTTAATTGATCTCGGTCCACTTACTTTCCATTCTTACCACAGCAGCTTTGACGCCTAGCAATGTCGCTGATCAACTCCTTCGATGCTGACAACTCGGACCAATTCAACCAGTATGGATGTTGCAATTGGATCACAGGATGCCTGAACTGGGTGAGTGCACCAAGATGCGCTCGCAACAGTCTCGTACTAACACGTCTGCAGACGACGACAGACGGCGGGGAGTGCCCTATATGTGATGTAAGCACTAATCAGGCAGCTGCTGTTCTACGATCAAGCTGAACGATTCTAATTCAGGGACCCGGAGGTTCCGTATTGAACGACCTGGATACACGCCCAGCATTCAAGCTCGCTGTATCGGTGCTTGGAGGGAGCCGATTTCTGTATGTCGCCACCGAGAATCTTGACGGTGCAGGTGAAGAGGAGCTGGTCATTGCTGCCTACCAAGGCATGGTCGCCATGAGAAAGATAACCTCTTATACTAGAGAGATGCCGAAAACAGACCAGAGTCAGCTCGAGGCTTGTAGCAAGATCGAGAGGATCCTCGGGCCTTCATCATTTCCTCAGACACTACCGGGTCTTTGGGATTATCTCCACCGTACTTCACAGGCAGGACGGATGGACTTCGTCAGGGCTGTGATGAGGATGATTGCACAATATACCCTGAATGAAACTCCACAACGGTGGCTTGGGCACGGTTTTATAGCCACTCCTGCTAGTTGCATCGACGATTTGCTACGCCCCAAGTGGCACGAGCATTTGCTAGCTATCAAGAATGCTCCCAAAAAGGCAATGAGGATGGCCGGACTTGTTCTCAACGAGGGATCCAAGGTCCAGTGCAGGCACTGGTTGTTGGCCGATGACAAACCAACTTACATGTTTGACGCTTTCCGTTTTGGTTTGATTGAACTGAGCAAAGCTGTTGAACTGACGCTAAGTCAATGTGCCGAAGAGACGACGGAACACAGGGCAGCAGCGAAGCTCAAGACCCGGTACGGATCCTGGCCAACACAGGGTGTCGAATTGATTCAGCGTTTGACCGAGAAAAAGTACACCGTTCAGGATGGCCGCTGGATATGCTGCGTACTGTATAATTGCATCTCCCATAGCACGGCAGTCGTCGAAGAGAGACGTGTCGTTATTCGTGACCCACCGGAGGACTATCCAACACCAAGTTCATTGGACTTGCCGGGGTTTAATCTGTAACGATTTCGTGTCAATGGAACACGGGACTGATATATCCCCTCCGGTTGGTGCTCTATAGTTGGGGTCAGTGAGTGGTAGGTAGGCTTCTCTGGCCGGTGAATTTAGTCTCTAGTTTCCATATACCGATATCACTCACAACGGCTACTCACAAGGCAGAGTCTCCAGTTTTGAAGCACCTATGATTCCGTTTCCATACCATCCCAGAGCACGTATGGGTTCAGCATTGTTTGCTTACTCCGACCGCGATCATGACCGCCGATGACCTGGCGGAGCGAGAACCCTATTTTTGCTGACGCATCACCGACAACTGATCCAGTCACTATCCAGGAGCCAGAAGATGTCCCCAATATCCAGTATATAAGTCTCCAACCGGCCAAGTATTTCTTAGCACAACGACATTCTCTGACATCTTTCTCAGTAGCTCATCTTTCCAGAAATCCCTTTCCTGCTTCACCACCACCAAATTTCCGAAGCCCTGACTTTAGATACTCTAAAGTATATGACCTTTTCCCAGCAGTGACTTCCATAGTCGACACGACCACCTCCGCTCAGCCAACTATGAGCCGCTACGACGCTGGCAAGTATAACCAGTTTTGCTGCTACAACTGGAGCTTAGGCTGCATCAGATGGGTAGGGACATCTTGAGACTAGCATCAAGCTGAACTATCGATCGAGCTAACAATCCGGTAGGTTCAACCAGAATGGTGCGTCATGTGACCCTTGCATCGTAAGTTAACGATGTTGTTGCACTCTTCTGGCAAGTTTCAGCTGACCTTTTTAGTTCAAAGGAAGACCCGTTGGCTCCAGGGGCCCGTATGATCTTCCGGCTTCGTCAAAGAAACCCGAGAATGACTCGAACTCGTACCCGGCTTTGAAGACCGCATACTCCGTACGGACATCGCTCAGTCGCAGTACCTGGTTCGCCCAAGAGTGGGACGGTGTACAGAACATAGCGCATCCGGAACTGGTCATTGCTGCGCATCTAGTCCTCCAGGCGATGCGAAGCACGATCGAAGGGACCGTAAACATGGCGGATTGTTCGGCCCAGAACGGGTGTCACAGACTCCGAGCGGACTGCGCATCCTATCCCATCACCCTACCAGGTCTGTCGGAATATCTGCATGAGAGCTCCCGAGAAGCAACATTATTCTTCTTCCAAGAGATCGTGCATCATCTGAAGCTCTATGCGGAGCCTAATCTCCCTGGGCCTATGGTGATCCGCAAAATTCGAACTCGGTGGACTCCCTACTCAGGCCTGAGACATTCCACATTCGAAAAGCTATCCGGCTGGCAACGGACCAGGTAGAGCAGATGGCTAAGGTCATTCTCGAGGATGGATCAAAGGTCCAATGTAAGTGTTCCATGATCAACAGAGCTACTAGGACTCAAATTTTAGTCGCTCTCCAAACTGGTTTGATAGAACTCCAGGAATCAGCAAGGCGAGTAGCCAACACAACGCGGCTTGGAGAGAGCCTGGAACGTGACGTGGCCGACCAGATCGTCTCCGGCTATATGAAGTATCCAGCTAGGCCACTCCACTCGCTGGAGCTCTACTTGCAGTTCCACAGTCGGGATGGTGTTGCTACCCTCTATTGTCGGGTTATGGAATCCCTCGCTTTCGCCACTCCAGTTGTAAGAGAAGAGCGTGTGGTTACCGGTCGTCTACCTGTGCCTGTTCCAGCGTGAGTCAGAGGCATATCCCCGATTGGTAAGGTGTATAATCCAAGAGCTTCCTTTCCAAATGGTGTAATAAGTTAGTCGATAGCTTCATTTGGCGAGGGATTGAGCTCAAACAAGCGCTACCACTCTCTTAAATAACTTTCAGGCCACCGCTGTAGAGTGCTGGTTAGCACTTCGGACGAGTCTTCATATACAGTGCCGCTGCTTAAGGCGTTGTTTGCTAACCTGATGTACTCACAGGCTGGCCAACAACGAGAGCTTGACCCGTTCAACCCACATGTTTGTAGACCCATGCTCGAGATTTCTAGTCATCGTCGAAAGACGACCGCAAGCCTTCCTCTACAAACCTCGGGTCCGAGCATGTAGACGCAAAACAACACTTCTCCGCAGCAACAACTTATCATGAGCCAAGTTTGGCCAGTTTTGTTGCATCCACTGTACTCAAGGCTGTATTAGATGGGTGAGAACGTCTCACATTTGAAGTCATACTGGCAGGACTTATCGACGACCAGGTCGACCAGAAGGGCGCAGCATACATCAAGAGTAGTGTGGGCGACAGACGGACGATTTATCGCGGACACCGGGGCCAGCTAACGATCGTAGATGCAAAGCAGGAATGTCGGGTCCTGAGGACCTTACAACTATCCAGAATCTTCGAGCTCTGCGCCAAGCGAGCTGGACTCGCGGCGAATCACGAAAGTCGCATACGATGTATACCGGTCCGTGGAAAAAAAGGCGACGGTCGATCCCGGCAACGTGGATTAGAAACGAACTGGTAGTAGCCATCTATCAAGCCTCGACGAGCTCAGGTAGGTAGATCAGGTGATGTCACCTACGAACCGAACAGCCACCTTTAGTCTTGACTGCCACTGATTGGTTCCTTAACGCTGTCAACTCGGAAATTGAGGTGGAGTGGCTATATGCATCGGGGAGAAGGACCTGCTCGTGAGATGCATGTGGTGACATTGTCAACGCAGGCCGCTGCTGTTGCTTAGGCGTGTTCAGTCTTAGGATCCCGGATGTTGATCGGCCTGCTGCTCTGGAGATGGATCTTGTATGTCACATATCGCTAAAGCTTGCGATAGTATGTCACGCTGTCCTCCATTTGCCTATCTTGTTAGCGTAGCAGCGTGACTGAGTACCGAACATGGGCTACGACGGCTGGCTCGACCGCAGTCCGTACCTAATGTTTGTTGGACGCATCCTCGACTAGTAGTGCAGTCATGGCTCGCGACTCGAGAGCCAAACAACTGAAAACAGTGTCCGATGGCCTCATAAAGAAGACCTGTGAGAGTGAAGTGTCAGCACAAGAACGTCCCCTTAACGACATCCCATTTGGATCTTCGTTTTCTCTACTGGACTCAAGCCTGTTCCATAAGTGTTTTGCTCCTTCCGAACGACACTGCGACATCATGGCTTCTTCCTCCGATGAGATCGAAAAGCGCACAAACACTGGTGCGCCTGACGCATCGACAATTGAGGCGTACGATGCTAAACCCATCCGATATCCTTGTACTCGCTGGTCGAGGGGCTGCATCGAATGGGTATGATCCATTCCCGCAAGGTTCGAAAACCGGGATGCTAACGATCGAGCAGGCTGACGCGAAGGGCCTCATGTGCCGCGAGTGTATCGTGAGCCACCGAGAACACCTCCGAGATGCGTAGGCTGACAACACCAGATGCGTGGTGATCATATTCTTTTCGATCAACCTTCATCGAAGGACCGCGCGGACAACTTCCTCGATATACACCCAGCCTTGAGAGTCGTCGGTGTGGTGTTCAAGTCTATCGGCGAAGGCGCATGGTTTCCTATCGATTGGCGTCGCCCCAGGCCTGTGGATTATGCTAGCAACGAGGAACTGATCGTAGCCACGCATCTCGCTCTCGCAGCAATGAGGGAAATAATCAAGCGGACTTTGAAGGGAAATGCGTCGATCACGGCTGCCTGTGAGAAGCTGAAACAAGACTATGCGACGTATCCATTCACTCTGTCCGGGTTGGCGCTATACGCAGGAGCGTCCTTCCCACATTCCTCGATGTGTACGTTCTTCTGTGACATTATCAAGCAGCTTGAGGCCTACACTACTAGCTGGCTGGACCGTCCGCTAAGAATCGGCGCAGATTCCAGTGCGATCGACTGTCTCCTAAGGCCAGAGTCGGAATTGATTCGAACCGAAATCCGGGAAGATGTAGATCAAAGCCGCAAGATGGCGGACTGTATCCTTCTCAAAAGGTCCAAAGTTCAATGCAGGCCTTTTATGCTCGACAGAGCAGATGTACCGCAGTTGACGTCCGCCCTCCAGCGCGGGATGCCTGAGCTTCTCGAAGCAGTCGATCGAACCTTGATGAAGTATCCCATCGGATCCGGCCATCCTTACGAGACCGCAGCGGTGGAAATACAGGCAGCCTATGACATGTACCCGTATGAGGATCTCGATGTGTTCCGTCAGCACTTGCAAGACCGCACTCGTCAAGATGTTGCAGTAATGCTGTGTCGTGTGATGGAAGCATACGTCCACTGCGCACTCAATGATGAGAATATGGTCATCCGTCGATCGCCCATACCATTCCCGGCATGAGACGGTGGGTGTTCATGCACGACATGCAGCGGTGTGTAGTTCACTTCCTGGTATTCAAGTGACCAAGGTAGGTCTGTAGGTATATAGTACTTACGTAGTCCAGATATGTTACCTGCGGGTTGAGTCGGGCCGCTGCCTTTGAGCAACTTTCGATTGCGCGCACTCTCTTGCGACAAACGCTGGACCGTAACGAGGCACGCCTCTCTGCGCAAGCCTTGTCCGCGGGATGCATGTTTGCTGTCAGCAGATCGTGGGAGGCAGACGTATCTTTGATTAATCGTGCAGTCATAAAGACTCGAGGAGCAAACAAGCGCCTGAGGGCCCTTATATAGGACACTGGAAGACAGTAATTCGTTAGCAAAACCACATCTTACCAGCATCTTCCAAAAGCCTCGTATACTTCAGAAGCCTCGATACACAAGCACTCACCTCCACAACAAAATTCCAGATACTATGGCATCTTCGAGCAGTAACACCGGTGACCCAGTCTATCGCTCAGCCGAATACTATGACAAGCTCCATGTGAGCAAGAGTCCTTGCCAAAACTGGCACAAAGGTTGTATCGAAATGGTAGGAGAATCTTGCCGCTGGCCATCATTGCTTCACGCGGGCTCACGAGAGTACAGGTGGATCAAGCTGGCTCGCAGTGCGGAAAGTGCCTCGTAAGTTGCTCGAGCCTGAGATTCCTCTCTGTTGATCGGGCTGATGCGTGCGCAGATACAACCGCAGTATAGTGACGCGCAGGATGCACGTCCGGCTTGCTAAATCGGAGCCTGGGTTCTCGGATCACTCGAAAGGAACGAATGGCTGGCCATTGACAACGACCACTTTGAACGTGCCCGTACTGCTCCTCTCGGAGAGCTGATAGCCGCAACTTACGTTGTCCTTGGTGCAGCGAGAAGGACGGTCGAGCACACTTTGACAGGCGCGCCTGACGACGAAGCTTGCAAGAAGCTCAAACGGGATTACGCGACCTACCCCTGGACGCTCCTTGGATTAGCTGAATACTTGCGTCCCCACAAGCAGATGGCGGTACATAATTTCTTCCGTGACGCTGTGCAGCAGATCATGGAGTGTGCCCGACCTTCCGAGACCGCACCAATGAAGATCGTAGCTGATGCCGGCTCCATGGACTGTCTACTCAGGCCAGAGTGGTTTTCGGTCCGTAGATCGATCTATAAAGCCAAGAATCAAGCGGGGGAGATGGTCGACCGCGTCCTGCTGGATCACAAGGTTGAAAGCAGGCCTTTCATGGTCGACAGAGCCAGCAGAGAGCAGTTGACAAGTGTTCTGCGTCGTGGGCTAAGCGCACTCGACATCGCAGATTCTCGGACCGGTAACAAGACGTACGGCTTCACCGGAAATATGGCAACCACAGAGATAGGCGATAAGTTTGGTCGGTTCCCGTTCGAGGAGCTCAGAGACCTCCGAACATCCATCGAAGGGCTTACTCGTGACGATATTGCCTTGATGCTCTGTCACGTAATGGACACCCTTGTCTGGAGCACCTCGGGACTGGATGCGAAGCGTGTGGTTTCTCGGGGCCTACCTATGCTGTGTCCTGGTGGCAATCGATACAATCCGCAGGAACGACTGTGGTAAGCCAGTAGATAGTTGTAGGTAGCTCGGACATGTTCTCTCCTACCCGTTGACAATGCGGGTCTTGTCATGTTCACAGTGATCGTACCTCCCATAGAGAGGAATTTTCGTCCACAAAAAGTTTTGAAGGTTTCGATCGTTTGGGCAACTGGCGTGACGGCTTGCTCACGTGTATATCAACTCGACCAGCCAGGGCCCAGGGTGAGTTACCACCTGTCAGGTAGGTGATGTTGTAGCGTGCAGTGCATACCGTGCGCGACAAGCGCCATCCAGATTTTGCATACACACCCCTGTCGAGATCTGCCCCGGAGCTCTGCCCGCCGGCGATGACGACCTGCAAAGCGTCTCCTTCCTCCAAAACTTGATTTCAAGGCCACGTTAAGCATTCACAAATAAGTGGTAGACGAAACTCATGGCTCCGTAGCACCGCGTATCGCTTCGCAACTTTGCCCTTGCCCGCGGAGGAGGACCAGCAGATGCGGGAACATGGGGATGTCGTTGCCGCTCGCCACAGTGGCAGTGGCAGTGACCGAGCGGAGGAGGCTGAAGCTCGGGCTTCCACTGTGCTTTCACGTGAAAGTCAGAGCGGAGTGCAGAGTTCGGATCAGATGACAGAGCCGAATACCACCACGCCTCTGCCAAATTACCATCACACGACTTCGAGGGATCGCACTGCGACATACCCGCCTGATTCGACCAACGACGACGGTGCTGCGGATGTATTGAATGAGCTGATCGGCGGGAATTATGCTCGCGGACGTCTGTCGGTGTCGAGGTTCGAAGGGTCATCTGCGTTCTGGAGTGCGGCGGGTTGGGCTGGCCAGGGCATGAGTATAAACCCAGCCCGAGAAGTGGAAGAAGATCTACGGAACCGTGATTTTGTTAGTGAGGCCGACGAGATGTCGCTCAGGTCTGGCGGAGGTGGCAGCGAGCACGAGATGGATCTGGCGGATGGTGGTAGAGACAAGATGGACTCTTCGCTGCCGGCAAACGATGGCATGGACGAACTGCGGCAACAATTACAGCAAATCAAGAAACTGGCTATATCGACTGAAGAGAAGGCTATGCGGATGCATCACTTGATGGTGCAGGATTATGTGTCGCGCAACGGAACCGCCGGCAATGTCTCGCCCATGTCGTTGGATGAAGGCAAACATCTCAGCGAGGAGCCTGCTGCACTCGACGTAGGACTGGCTGCTCTCCCAATCGATCCGTTGAATCCGTATAACGTCCGGCCCGGAGATCTCGAACCCTCCTTCAGCCCTCTGCGAAGTAATCCACCTCCACAGGACGACGCCGACGAGAGCATCGAAGAAGACGACTTCATAGCCCTAGGCTGCATGCACTACAAACGCAACGTCAAAGTGCAGTGCTTCGACTGCCACCGCTGGTTCCCATGCCGCTACTGCCACGATCAGTCACACGACCTGCCCTTCCCACATAGTCTGCGCCGCAAGATGACCCGGAATATGATGTGCATGCTCTGCCACACTCCGCAGCCTGCTGCAGAGACTTGCGAGAACTGTGGAGAATACGCAGCATACTACTTCTGTCCGAAGTGCAAGCTTTGGGACAACGACAGCAACAAACGCATATACCACTGCGACGAATGCGGTATCTGTCGGCTGGGAGAAGGACTGGGCAAGGACTTCGTGCACTGCAGAAAATGCGACGTCTGTATCTCGATAGCGACTTCGGCCGCACATACGTGTGTGGAGAACGCAACCAAGGGCGCCTGTCCGCTGTGCCTGGACGAGATGTTCGCATCGCGCGCCAAAGTCGTCAGCTTACCCTGCGGCCACTACATGCACGCCGAATGCTACAAAGACCTCATGGCCGTCACCTACAAATGCCCCGTCTGCAGCAAGAGCGCAGTAAACATGGAACTCCAATGGCGCAAAATCGACGACGAGATCCGCGCCCAACCCATGCCCGAAGACGACGAAGAACTCGGCGGTCTCCTCCCACACATCGTAGACCACGCCGCCCCTCCCGAAACAATGCCCGACACGAACGGCACCCAATCACCCACCCCGCGCCGCCCCCGCAACGTCTGGATCGGCTGCAACGACTGCAACAACCGCTGCTCCACCCCCTTCCACTGGCTCGGCCTCAAATGCCAGCACTGCGACAGCTACAACACCAACCAAATGGCTCCCGCAGCCGGACACGTCGAATCCGAGACCGAGCGACTGATGCGGCAGCAACAAATCCCACACGAATCGGAATTAACCGGTAACGCCGTCCTCCGCGACGCAGGCATAGGCGCCGAAGACGCTCGCGTGGACAGCGCGCTCGATGTGCCCGGCTCACCTGCATCCTACCTCGCTGTCCCCGCCTCCCCTGGCTCGCCGGGCACACCGTCGTCCAACGGCCTCCCCTCCCCACGCCGGTACTTCGTCCGCGACGACGATGAGCCCCGGCGTCCCTCATTCACCACCCCACGGTTCTCTACGCCCACATTACCGACTTTGCCAAATCTACCAGAGATGCCCCGGCTCCCGCGAATGCCTAATCTGCCCAACATGCCCAATATGGACGACTACTGGCCCAACATGCCCGAGCTCGGGCTCCCGAATCTACCCAATATGCCTGAATTCGGCAAGTTCTCGGGGTTGATGTTCGATTCGCTGAGCAGGAGTTTGAGTCCGATGCGGTATTATCTGCAGGGGCTGGATGTGGCGGGGGTGGGTGGTGGGCCGAGTAGTCAGGGCCTGGGTACGGCTGGCCTACCGGCTGGATTACCGGGTGGTCTGCCAGGGTGGAGAGAGAGGGG
>JAABUL010007742.1_pt1 | contig 11365 bp, 5 predicted proteins | sample 5559151 | NCBI WGS metagenome assembly JAABUL01 (sample SAMN10711876, study PRJNA513368) | rock metagenome | isolation source: Antarctica rocks | place: Antarctica: Victoria Land, Pudding Butte sud | reverse complement strand
CATTTGTTGGGTGCTACAGAAGCCTTCGGAGTACAATGTCTTGACCAAAAAGGCCATCTGGGAGACGAACGGCGAGCTCCAAGATGACGACGGGCGGGTCCCGTACTGGGTCCTTCGTGAGTTCTTCCGCACAACTATCTTTGATCACGCTTCTAACATAACCAGGAGAGATACTATCTCGTCAGCAAACTACGTTGAGGGAAGTCTTTAATATCCTCTCCGAAATGCTTGATCGCTACAATGGTCCGCAGCCAGTTTGCTATCGAGATACAAACTGCGACCCTCTCGCGCTCGGAAAGCTTATTAGGGGTTTAAAAATGATTGGGCTTCACCCAGTTCCAGAGTCATTCGCCACAAAGTCGTCGGTCCAAGCCATTTTCACTGACATCCGCTCGATAGAACTTGTACCATTGTGTGAGGAACATTACAGGAAAGCTGGACGCAAAGTTCAACTATGGGACCAATATGATGGTGAGGCTAAGGTTCACATGGACAAAGAGCTAGAAACCTCGCTCTCCAGAATCCAAGACCAAATTTACGGATTGGAGTTATGTAACGGGGATGGGAGGACTGATTAAGTGTGTTTGAAAAGTGCTACAGCACACTACGCACCGTAGCATCAATTGGAACCACCACAGTCTTTTTGCTAGGACCATTTCGATCGTCCCAGGGTCTTCACACTCGCGTGGCAGCCCTCCTACTACGGCGCCGGCCTCTTCTTCATCTCTCGAAGTCGTCCACCTAACGACACTACGTCTCCTTCGCGAAGGGCAACGCGATAGATTCTCCGGAATACCAACCTGAGTGTGGGGTCCCTATATGCTGCGACTGTCGGTCATACATATTCGCTTCCTGCATCGTCATCCGTTTACATCGTCATGCGAATGACACCTCGGATTTCTGGTTGCTACAGCTCATTGGAGCCTTCGTTCACTGCACTTTCGCACAAAAAATGTGCGGATTACGCCACCAGGAGGCCGATTCGATTCGGGCGCATTCGGTTCAGTTGGGATAAACGTTAAGCACGGCCAAACGACCCATATCCGGATATGTTGTAGCGTATAGACAGTTGAGTAACATTTTGGGTACCCGTCATTGTTCAGAAAGCTATACAACAAGAGTAATGATGGAATTGGTAGTCGTTGTCATGGTATTATCGTCGATCGCAAGGGAGTCCGCAGCATGCTGGCTCGGGCAAGCGACCCAGTAGGCTGTAGTATTAGCCCAGATACCGCATATTGAGAGCCGCGATGTTTGCGATCAGGAGAACGGTGTTTAAGTCAGTTGAGACCGGTTGGAGTCGAGAGCAGTATGTAGTACTGTTTGTCCCAAGATCGCAGCATCCGATTCCCGTTAGCGAACAATGGCCAGCCAGGCATTCGAAATTTGAGCGAGTGGCAGGTCGTTGTACCCCGGGCATATTAGTATGCACTATGGCCGTGACTGGTCGAAGGGCATTTGCAGAACAAGCAACACGGCATGACGAGAAGCAGGCGATCGCCATAGCGGGAGAAGTACAGCAATGGTCCGGAGTTGTCCAAGTCACTAGCGACTTTTAAGGTTACCGTGGTGCGTAGACAAGACGATCGAGGGGTTAGTGATCTGGGAGGACGGGTTGAAGTGCGAGTACGGCGATGGCGAGTGTCAACATATGTGTCCTTAGAGCAGTAACATTCAAGCATATTGGCGGAAAGTGTATGGAATCCCTATTGATCACAGTCAAGGGGATTGAATTGTGAAAGCAGGAAGACATCAAGCAGCAGAAATCATACCATTGTCGAAAGGTTACGATGTCAGCGGATTTTCACCAAACAGGAGCATCTCCAGTATTTAGAGGTACGCGAAGATGGAGCGATTGAAGAGGTGAGAAGTCAAGTAGGGGGAAGATAGAGCAGCATGGTCGCAGGCGTGGTCGAACTAAACGACAACCGCGCCGACCACACTATCCGACCGGTAGGGGCCGGAAGAGCTCAACTCGGCTACATCGCATCTCCATACGTAGTAGAAAATCTTACTCTCCTCAGACCGCAAATGACGATAAGAGCTTGATGTGGACGGGCGAACGAACAGAGGAATCCTCGTGCCAGCAACCTTCCAGAATGGTCTCTGGTGATCGGGACAACGACGAGAAGAGTTGGCTTGTCAAAGTATCCGCAGAGGCGCTCCAGCTTGCGTAGTGTCTCAGCTGGCATATTTGGGACCGGTAGTCGCAAGCAGCGTCGGCTGCGCTCAGTGGAGAGGACGAATTCTCGAAGAAGAGGCTATCGAGGGAGAGCGAGAACTGCGTGATAATGATGGGGCCACGGCTGTTCACATCTCGTGCATGAACGTAATGTTTTAGTGGTTGGATCAGAGAATTTTAGTCAATCTTGCCCTGTATTTAGTATCCGAAATATGGCCAGATTATCCTGCCCGCGACCACAGCCAAATTTCTGAAGTCCAGCAAGACTGCTGTCTGATACGTTTCGACTTCGAGAGCCACTTTGTTGTTTGGAAAGCCAAGCGATGCGATTCTGGCCGTCCAACAAGTGCCTCCATTTCAGCAAAGCCTGGGGCACTTTGTCCCTGCCACAATCGGTTTTGCTCTGTCGCCAGGAATGCAAATCGACTCGCACGAGCTAGATCACCATGACAGACGCATATTTGGAAAGCATCGTAGTAGACTTGCTCCAGACGAGGAGAAGACTCGCGCTCTTCTTCAAGCAAGTTGAGTGCCTCTCGACAATACGACAGGCATTTGCTGGGGTTCAGCATAATGAAACTGCCGTCACCGACAGCTCTGTCCAATTCAGCGATGCGTACTCGACGTTTGTCGCTCTCGACTCGCTCTTCCGGTGCCGCACATCTGCAACGATTGCAATTACACTGGAACTGGTATTCCATGCAGATTCGAGCTTTTCGCTCTGCACTGGGTAATGCCCATACTGCATCGGAGAGGTAGTTGACGGTGATTTGCTCGCCGCTGCATATCTCGCGGACTGCGTAAATCCTCTCTTCACCAATCTCATAGTTCCAATGGTATGCAGCATTCGCCGTGCAGCTGTGGTTGAATCGTGAACACTGGAGAAAGATGCCGCCCGCTGGAGCTGAATTTCCCAGTGGGATCGCATTAGTTTTGAAGATGCCTTCCACCGGACGCATGCTGACGAAGTTGTTGCTTAGCGCAAAGTATTCTTTTCGTTTGTCGACTTCTATTCTCTGCAGTTCTGTGAGAATGAATTGTGCCAGCTTCTCCGGGCCAACAGATGTCGGAACTTGGAAGACAGGCGGTTCGCTTAGAATCTGTTGCCCCATTGCAATTTTCGTGTTTGCCACAGCGCCTGTACCCATCTCAGGGATGTCTGTGAGTTGAAATAGCCCATTCGACATATTTGTCGTTCTCGAGCTCTGAGTCAATGGCGAGGTGTGAGATGGGGTATGAGGCCTGCGGAACACGAATTGGTGGTATGACGTGGCAATCACCGCGAGCTTTGATCCTTGCTGGCAAGCTGATAGAGGCATGAGCGGTCGACAACTCCCTGCATGCAGCTTTAGATCTTCGACTCGGCCGCATCCAGTCTCGGCTGTCCAGCACTCGTCTTTCAGCGGCTCTGCCACGGCTGGCGAAAGTTTCTGCATCGAGTCTACATCCTTCAAGTACCCTGCGTCCATTTCTTGGCATACTACCACCAGAGACTCTTACTATTCAACCTGTACACAATTCCGCTAATGTTCTGTCTGAGCAAGCCTATAGGCACGACTGCCTCCAGTACTCCGAGTCTCAGCATGGGTTTCTTCGAATGTCTTGCGCATCATGTTTGCCCATTGCGTCGATCGGACTCCGACAGCCTTACTATCGCACAAATCTACTAATCTTGACGATCGTTGATAAGCTCCAGAGCATGCCACCAAGCGGCCTCCCACGCTCGGCTTGCAGTTGCCTTGCACACCTCCTACCAATAGAGCTGCTTCAACAGCACGCCTTCGTTCAATTTATACCTTTGCAGTTAGACCTATGTTTCCAATATTGCATCGCGCTCATGGGCTTGCCAACACTGCCAGCCCAAGGCGCACGCTGCCAGCGCACGATGCACCAGCCGGCACGTCCTTGAGATCAGATAAGAGGGTCACAGGCCCAATCAAGAGAATCGTCTAGAGACGAGAGCCGTGGAAGCAGCAGGTAGAGAGGAAGGCGATACTCGTTGTGCTCTAGCAAATGATGACGGGCGCCAGGGTTCGCTTCGCACCCACGAGATGAGTATTGCCGCCTGGAAGTCGACGGGAGTTCTCAATACCAGTCATGAGGCCGGACCTGGTAGAAGAGGCCACGTGGCAGCGCTATCTGGACTTGCAGTGTCGTCCGACCAAGTATAGCGACGCCTGCAAAAACGGCATATGGCACAACTGCAAGATCCTCAGACCCTCATAACTTGCCAATTTACATTTTTGGCCGCTAAATATCTCTAAATGCCTGCGATAACACAGATTCGTGCTGGAACGACCGTGGCCTCACCACCCAAATCAGATTGTGCTGAGATATTAACCAAGATAGCTTTAGTTTGGCCTACTATCCGGACTCCCACTGCATCGCAATCCACTTATCTTCTTAGAAGACGACAGCTAGCTTGAACACAGACCTTTCGTTCGTCGCTTCGATAACGGCCGCGAAAAAAAAAGCTCGAGGATGGCAAGTCGATTAGGGCTACTCTAAAACGAGTGACACGTTTCAAACAGCTTTTGCAGCCATGTGACCGCGATGGGGCAGACTCAGCCTATTGAGTCACAATGCGGGGTGTCGATGGAAGGTTGATAGAGATGCGTTGGAAAAGGGTACGGGTCAGTACATTCGACGCCTCTGATCTGCTGGCAAGAATGACTCTGCCTCTACATCTGAAGACTCGAGCACCATCGCTGCGGAGGGGCTGGCTTTCAGTCTAACAAGATGTGCTCTTCCGAGACAAGGCAGTCTTAATGCCAAAGGTGCTACCGTCACAAGATGAGGTGGGTCACACTAACAGTCCTTTGGGTCGCCATCGCCCGCCAGGCCTACGAAGCGTAACACTGCAACGGTGTTTTTACACGTGCAATTTTCATGCTGGGATCGCTCACATATTGTCGTCTTGACCGCATGCTCCAAGCAATGGTCCAATCACGAACTTCAAGTTGATGCAGTGCATTTGTGATGCATCTCGGAGTAACGTTATCGGCAACAAGAAACACGTCAGATCTTTCTGCTGTTCCCGACGGAGAATTCAGTGGACATCCGCCAAGAGCCGATGCTCCGATACGTCCACGTGACTTGAGTCAGCATCAGCATGAATCTATCACGTGACCATTGCAGCCCAATGTCTCCTCATCCTGCTCACCTTTTACGCATAATAGTTCGTTGGCGTATGGATAGGGGCATACGACGGCTTCTAGCACATGGGCGGCTCCCTTAGTACTGTAGCCAGTGTTAGCATGAATCGCAAATCATAGCCAGCGATCTAGCCGTTAGTAAGACAAGTGCAGCCCTTGTGTTCTGGAAGTCATCTGCTGGCTTTCACGCTCCTTTATTTATCGTTCATATGAGCTATGTGGCGTTCTCGGTTTGAGTGTTGTCCTTTCTTGCAACAATTGAAATCTTACGGTTGTCCCACAGTCGATGTGCATCGATCGTCAGGCGTATGATATTGACAGAGGTATATCATTCTGACGCGACTTCCTGAACCGCAAGGACGCATTCCACGATGTCTTCCAGGTCTCTCAGGATAACCGTCTTGCTTTCCCGAACGCGGTTAGTTGACAGCTTTCTGGTAAATCCCTCCTCGGCTAGTACAGCAAGGACATATTTGAGCTTGTTCTTGGCGAGTTGTGTTTCCTCTTCATTTTAAGAAAGTCGCCAAGATCAGTCTCAATCCACAATGTACAGACGCGGACGGAAGTGACTTACTAAGGGCCCTGTCCAGCAGGAGATTGGTCGAAATGGTTTGCGCTATCTCTTCCACGCGCAGAACCTCCGGCAAGCCCGCAGACGCTACCACTTTGATCTTTGACGATGAGATTGCGAGCTGTTTGATCTCTGCTGCACTGATTAGCACCCGCACTAATTACGTTGAGATTGTACTGACCCGCAAACGCTGGTTGCGTTAGTGCGTCCATCAAGTGAGTCTCGAGCTCATCCCAAGGCTTCAATGCTAGACAAGCTAGAACAACAGGCCATTTGAATCGCGCACCGAAGAGATGCCCAATATGCTCAGCAATCTCTACGTGACCGCAGTCTAAGCGGGTGATCTCATCTGCGCTTGCGTCGGTTCGACGTAGCCTAACCACTTCGTTCGCCCATGTAGGTGGTCGAGTCTCAAAACCTTCGAATTCTGGTCGTAGCCGAAACAGGCCAGCATCGAGGATGTCTTGCATAGAGACTATACTGCAGTGACCTTCTATGCGAAGCGCTCCTTGGGAAAGGAACTCCCCGAAATAGTGTGGTCCGAGCCGAATGCGCTGCAGGTCCGATAATCTGCTGTTCAAGGGCGAATGTGCATTGATCAAGTCCATGTCTCGTACGTAAACGTCGGCTGGAAGCTGTCTCGTGTCGACTGTACAGATGAACATCGTCTTGAAATCCGTACCATGGTATCTTTTTCGATAGAAGGCATACTGCAACACGAAGAGGAAAGAGCTTGTCCAGGAGACGAGATTATCCTCTTCATCGTTCTCGCCCTCCCACCACAGGTGGCGACTCAACATAGCAGCAACACTCGTTTTGTCCGATCGCTCAAGTATGTTCGTAGTACGTTGCGGTCGGGATAAAGTAGCATCCCGTGATTTGACCCAGATTTCGTCGTTGAAGCCTTCGGACCGTGCGTCGAAGAGTCGATGAAGGAAGTCATCAACACCATTGAGTTGAGCCCGCGAGAAAGGGCAATGAGTCGACGACAGGAATGGCAAACTATCAGGGAGTATATCGTGGCTGTTGTCCAGGGTCAAGTTGCCAAGGCTTGTTACCAAGTCCATATTCTTCATTTACGAAGCAAGTCGAGACAAAGAAGCGCAGGTCGGTAGCCTGACTGAATACGTGCTGTTTAAGAGTACAAGGTGCAAGCCCACCATAAAACATGAATGTGTAGTGGTGTGGCGAACACGAACGATATTGGCATGCGGTTTCACCGGCGTCGCGTTGGCGTGATGCTCAGATCTCCGGTCGATCGGGCCGGGCGATGGTGCTACCCAGCCTCTACTTCACTATTTTCCAAGAGACCTATGGTAAGAACAAGAACGCTAACGGAAGTCTCGCAGCGTATGATCATGACTGACGAGCGTGCACTTTCGTACGAAGTAAGCGCTTGGAGCTCGACACCAGTTGCACATAAACCGGGACTATCACCAGACAGGCTCGTATTCAACCCACGCTGTAAACACTATCAGACTTGATCGTGCCCAACGCTCCAAAGTCCTGAGGCTCTCCAAAGTAGCAATACGTAGTACTTTCTTGTAGTTTCGTCACACCCAATCGCTATCACAAGATGCACTATCCACATGCATGAGGACTTCGCTAAATGTTTAATGTTTGCTGTGGCAGGCCCAGCAGACAATGTTGTACTGCTTGTGACAACAGCATGCCATAGGAACTTTAGCGATTGCCCCGCTGAGCAAGATGTGCGTGGAACAGACCACGCCCAAATCGCTTGCATCGAAACATGCCTGGCGCATCTCTTGCATTGTAAATGCCATACTTTCTCATGCGGATGCTGCTTGGGCCGCGAAGACACATGTTTCCGTCCAGTTGTTGCATGTTACAACGCGATATTCGTCGGTCCGCATGCAAGCATTACGTTTACTCATGATCGTCTGCAGATGTCACGTCCGTTTTGCTGGTACAAGTGCAAGAAGTCAAGCTGCGAGCTCTCAACAGTTCTAGACGGCAATGGCTACGGCAAGAGCCGATAGGCGGACGAGATGGCAGCACACGGGTCCTCCCATGATTGGTCAGATGCCTAACTAGTATATGTGTGTATGCACTCAGCTTGCTATGTCGGAAGGTTTCTTCTTGGCACTGTCCAGAAGTACAAGATTCAGATGGGTCTCGGTGGAAGCTCAAGCTTCGTTCACTGCACCTTCTTGCTGCACGGCAAATTAGCGCCACCCACTTGCTTAGTGCCGCTGCAGGAGAGGAAACGACCAGTCCGGGGGAGTTCCAGCTGACGTGCTAGCTGGACTACCCCGCGCTTGTATATCAGCACACGACGGTTAGGTGCCGCTTCCCACTTTTTCATCTGAGCAGCATCGTCTTTGGTTATGTTAGGTGGACAACTCCGTAGCTATGTCTACTCCGGACTTGTTAGCAATCCTTCAGCATCAGGTATGTTGTGACTATTTCACGTTCTTTTGCGACTGCGATTCTGCTGAAACATGTTAGGACGATGCCGCTGTGAAACGGTTCATGGAAAGTCTGCATCAGTGGCAGCAGGTGAACCCCTTGCGGTTCCGGCGGCTGGGATTTAAGATCCAGAGAAGCGGAGCCCGTGACGCTCAATATATTGAGTGATCACGCTCCAATCGTCGTCAAAAAGCACGTCGTCAAGGATCGCAGGTCTCTTTTGCTGTATAGGCCGATCTGACTGTTCGCAACGAGCGACGTACTTGTTGTGGTGAAGCCGCTCTTGCATCAGCAGCTCGTCGATAGCCGGCCGCAGGTAAACAGCTCTTTGTGCACTGTCGTAGAAGCTGTTCCACCTGGTTTGGACGTCCTTGATCAACTGATACGTGTCTTGCTTATCTTCCGGCTTGGCCGGTGTGATCAGCTCTCGTTGTAGTGCGAGGAAGCGGTCGCAGCGTTGTGGTGATCGATTGATCCAGTAGACAAGGTTATGGAGCTTGCCAATAGGTCCCCGTAAGCGCCAGTGACGCAGTTCACTCTCTTCAGTGATACAGTCTTCGACCGCTTGAGGCAAAGCGGCTGAACTAGAGCCTAACAACGCTGCTTGTCCGACGAGGTTGAAGATGTGGCCACTGCAGCGGATCCACCGCTCCTCCGGCTCGAAGTGGTACTCTTTAGCCAGCTGCTGTAGACAAGTATCGTTGCTAGAAGCGTTGTCAGTCGTAAAGTAGCCAATCTTGTCCGTCAGGTTATATTGAGCGGTGATACTACCGAGGGCGTCGCTAATATTGACGCCTGTGTGCGCTCCTTGCTGCCGCGGCAGTGCTAGCAAGGAGGTGACTGGCTTTCCGATGCTATTGATATAATGTGCACACACACCAAGTATCGCGAGGTTGGTCTTTGACGTCCACAGATCAAAGGAGAAGTTGATCTTCGTCACTGCGTTGCTAAGCTGCTCAGTCACGACACCGAGCACCTTATCAAACGAGGAGCCAATCGTCCTGCGTGCTGTCTGTCCGTGAGGTATAGATTCTTTGCAACGAGGATTGAGGTATACAAGCAGACTGCGGAACTTCTCACTCTCCAGCTGGTTGAAGGCGACATTGTCGCTGATGATCCAGTCGTATAACAGTGCCTTGAAGTGGTTGTCGTCATAGCTAGCCGCCGTCGTGTTGCGCTCTGCAGCCGCTTCAGTTTCACCGTTTGCAGCCCACGCTTCGTCGATTGTATTGACTTGGGTCCGCTTCTTCGCAGTAAGACTTGGAGCGCCTGTCTGATCCATATCATGGCACGACTTCAGGTGGCCAATAGCCCCTGATGATGCAACGTCAGCCCTATATAGCGGCTCCTTGAAGCTGCGTCGTAAACGCCGTTTCCGCAGATGGCACTGCTTGCAGAGCCACCAGTGTCGCTTCGATTCCTCGTGCCATAGTCGGTGTCCAAGTGCCCATATGCCAGACTCCGCCTCTAGCTTCTTCGTTGGTATAGAGAAGCCCTTGATACGCTTCCAATCGATACCTTCGTAGCCAGCGAGGCTGCAGGAGGGCGCTTCGGCGGAGGTGGAGTTGCGCAGGCTGTTACACTCGCTGGTGCGCTGGAATTCCGTCGGAACCTCTAGCTGTGAGGTATCTACCGATGATGTGAGGTCGCTGATGTCGTCAAAGTCGATGGTTGGTATGCGCTACTATAGCGAAGTTGAAGTTGTTCCTTTGAAGAAGAGCTGGAATTGAAAGTCGCGCATCGCGAAGCGCGCCTCGGACGGAATTACGAGTTGTCCGATTGGGTTTCGACTGCGGGCCGCTGATCGTCCCGTGTGTTCCCGTGCGCTTACCCTTTAAGGAAGGATGTCGACGCTTTTGAGAGATCGGAGGTGTAGCGAATTCCAGGGATCGCCCGCCGGTTGAACTTCGGCTTAGCCTTGATTAGATACGATTTACCTAATTAGGATGGCTGTGGCCGCCGGAAGTGGCTTTGAGGTGTACTAAGCAAACCCATCAATATATTGACAAGACACAAGACACCACTCCACCCTACATTGTCTTGTTTGATTAGAAGACCGTATTATATTGATTGGGTCTTGGCAAATAATACAAACAATACCTTGCTTGGCGTCTTGTTTGTGGAGAAGTCTGTTGTCGACAACAACTTGGAGAGCACCGATGTCAACTCAGTCATCGACGAGCTGTCGTCCACGGTGCGCTCCGGCAGCAAAGAGCTTCATGTCGTGCATGACAGTTCAGGTATACCGACCCTGTGCCCGGCTTCAGTTAGGGAGTGACCGACTGCTACGGCGCTATTGTCTTTTGGTCCTCTCCAGAATTATGGCAACATCTGAAACTACTCGCTGTACCAAGACAGCTCCTTGGGCGGAGGTGTTGATGTAGTTAGCGGCAACAACGACTTTCAACTCTACTCGCTGCCTCTGCATCACGCCATTGATTCTGCAATTGCAAGCACCCACGGCGGCTCTGGTCTTCCTAAGAACATCCTACAATAAGACCAACGTACGACGAGTGATCGGTGCTGACTGGCCGTCAGGGCAACAACATTGGCGTATGAGCTGTACTACGCCTTGGTCATAACATCGACTACCGTCGAACTGGCCTGCTTTCTACTCTGATTCGTCTTCGACGTCGCCCTTGTCACGGTAGCCCTTATCTCCGCGTACGCACCGCATCGCAGACCCACCATGATACTCCGCCTCATCCTTGGCGTTGCCGCTGGCGTCGCGTTCCTCCACTACCTCTGCTCCCTCTACCCCTCTGAGCAAGAACAACTGACCGCCTTTTGGGCTGGCGTGATCCTGCAACTCCCTATCAGCATCGGGAGTCTGTACCTCTTGCTCGCCAAATGGGACGTTCAAGGTCATTCGCTCGAGATCTGGATCACGCGGTGTATGGGCTGCTGGACGGCTTATGGGTTGTTCTTCTGGCGGTATTGGAACGTGCCGGAGAACTAGGAGTATGTGGGGAGTGCGTGGAGTGTGGGCATGATTGCGGTGACATTGGTGGCGGAGGCGGCGTATCC
>JAABUL010007736.1_pt1 | contig 11373 bp, 12 predicted proteins | sample 5559151 | NCBI WGS metagenome assembly JAABUL01 (sample SAMN10711876, study PRJNA513368) | rock metagenome | isolation source: Antarctica rocks | place: Antarctica: Victoria Land, Pudding Butte sud | reverse complement strand
TGCACAATCCGCTGGGCATCACCATGCCGGACCGACGCCGGGCCGAGCTGGCCGCAGCCGTCGCCGGACTCGAGGGTTCCGTGCTGGTAGAGGATGCTGTCTATGGCTTCCTGCAGCCGCACGACCTGCCCCCCTTGGCCGCACGCCTGCCGGAGCAGACCGTGCTGGTGGACAGCTTGTCCAAGCGCGTCGCTCCCGGCCTCACGCTGGGCTTCATTGCGGCGCCCGCCGCTTTCGGCCCGGCCCTCTCTGCCGCTCTCCGCTCCGGCGGCTGGGCGCCCACAGGGTTGCCGCTCGACCTCGGTCTGCGCTGGCTGGCTGACGGCACGGTGGCTGCGTTGGAAGCCGCCAAGCGGGACGACGCGGCGGCGCGGCAGGCCATGGTGACCAGCCTGCTGGGCGGCTTGGCCGTGCAGGCCAACCCGGCCGCCTACCATGCCTGGCTGCACCTGCCGGATGTCTGGCGCGCCGACACCTTCGTGCTGGCCGCCGCACGGCGCGACATCGCCATCACCCCGGCCTCTGCCTTCTCGGTGATGCCAGCCCACGCCCCCAACGCGGTCCGCATCGCCCTGGCTTCGCCGACCCTGCCGGCGCTTGAAGCGGCGCTCACGACCCTCGCCGCCTTGGCGCGCAACGGCCCGGAAGCCGCCACTCTGGACTGATCGCGCTATCCTACTTGCCGATGATCGAACTGGCCGCGAAACACCGGCACGCAGCGCCCGGCAACCGACGCGGTGATGCCATCGGCACCACGCCGTGCTGTGACGTGCAAAATGCTGGGACGCCCCATTTCGACACCTTGGTGCACCGTGAACCGCACGGCATCGGCCTGGCCCAGCGACAGCAGCAAGGCGCCCAGCGGCGCGTTGGCGCTGCCGGTGGCCGGGTCCTCGACGGTGCCGGAGATAGGGGAGAACATGCGGGCGCGAAGCTTGTCCCCGGCTCCGGCGTAGACGTGGATCGGAAAGCGACCCCTCAATTCCGCGAACTGGGCCGTGGCTGCTCGGAACATCCGGATGTCCGGCACACAGCGCCCGATCGCATCCTCCGTCACCTGCGCGATAACGAAGCTGTTGCCGACGGAAGCGATGATCGGCTTGTGACTCGCCGAAAGGACGTCGGATGGATTGAGGCCCAGGCAGGCGGCGATGGTATCCGCCGGAATCTCGGACCCTGTGGCCAAGGGCTGCGGCGCGTCGAGCTTCGCACCGACGATCTGGCCGCCCGCGTCCCGCTCTAGTTCGACCCGCACGATGCCTGCGGGTACCTCAAGGCGCAGCACGGCACCCTCGGCAAGCCCGGCCCGGGCTAAGACGTACGCCGTCCCGATGCTGGGATGCCCGGCGAAGGGCATCTCCGCAGTCCGGTTGAAGATGCGCACCCGGGCCGAGTTCGCGGGATCCTCCGGCGGCAGCACGAAGGTGGTTTCGCTCAGGTTGAACTCGGCAGCGAGCGACTGCATCGCGGCCTCTGATAGGCCGCGTGCGTCCGGGAAGACGGCCAGCGGGTTGCCGCCGAACTGCTGCTCGGTGAACACATCGACGGTTTCGAATTCGTAAAACACGATCCCTCCAGCCCTACTTCGTCCCGCTCAAGCAGGAGCGGACGACGTTGCAACCGGCGGCGGCGGCGTCAATCAAAGTATTGCTCTCGGAGCAATACTTGAGCGGCGCACCGAAATGGCCAGGCGTATTGTTGCGGCCTACGTCCCACGGAGGGCGGCGCTGCGTAACCGATATGGGGGAGGAACCGTGACAGTCGATTTCGGACGGGTTGTACGACAGCGGGTAACGCGGCTGCCAGCAAACCGCCCGTCCCGAACGCGGGTAGATGGCCCGGCTGTGAGGCCCCGGGACCACGTGGATAGCGTTCCTACGGGCGGTCAACGTCGGTGGTGCCGGCCGGCTGTCGATGGCAACGCTGGCGCGAGCCTGCACGCGCCAGCGACCGTGTCAGGGTATCATGGTGGTGAGGGCCGCCCCGGGCGCGTGCACAATCGTGGCCAGCACATCTGCGGGCTGGTCGTCCGGGTTCTCGATGAATGTGTGAGTGGTTCCGACCGCTTCGTGGAAAGTATCGCCCAGCCGCAGCTCCGCGATCGACCCGGCATCCAATTGGGATCGCACGCGGCCGGACAGGACGTAGGCAGTCAAGGCACCGCCATGGATGTGCCGCGGCGTGAAGGCGTGCGGCGGAAAATGCACTAGCAGCGTTGTGATGCGCCGGTCCGATCCGTCGCCCACCGCCTCGGATCGAAGAACGCTGACGGCCGAGGACGGACGCGCATCGCCGGACAGCGGCGTGCTGCAGAGGATCGCTGGGAAGGTCGGGCGGGCACCATGCGGCTGAACCACGCCAAGCAAGGTCGCAAATGCCAAGACAGGGAGATAGGGCAGCAGCGCTCCTGCATGCCGGGTCATGGGAGCGACGTCCGCGGTTGCGGCGGAATGCCGGGCGGCGTGAACCGATACGCCACCCCCAGACGGTTCCACGCATTGATGGAGAGGATGGCCGAGGACAGGTAAGCCAGGTCCTGTTCAGAGAAGGCGACCCGGGCCTCGGCGTGAACCGCGTCCGCCACCCCGCCGGACAGGGTCGTCAACGCCTCCGTCCAGGCCAGGGCCACCCGCTCCCGCACGTCGAAGCAGGGCGCCTCCCGCCAGGCGACCAGCAGGTGCAGCTTGTCCGTCGCCAAGCCCAACCGCTGCGCCGCTGCCACGTGGATTGCCACGCAGAACGCGCAGCCGTTGAGCTGCGAAGCACGCAGCTTGACCAGCTCCAACAGGAGCGGATCGAGCCCGTGCGCCTCCGCAAGTCCGGACAGCTTGAGCACGGCAGCATTGGCATCGGGTGCCAGCTGTTTGAAATCCGCCCATTCCAGGCGCGCGACAGGATGATCCGGCATCGCATCTCCTTGCACGGGCATCAATCCACCCGCATTGTCAGTGGGCTGATATATTATCAGGAGCCTGATATCTTGAGCAAGATGCCGGCTGGTTTACCGCCGCTTTCCGTCCCGCGCGCCGGGGAGGGCAAGCGCGGGAAGAGCGGTCATCTCGCCTACCTCCTACGACAGGCCGCTGGCGCGGTCCGCTTGCGCATGGAGCGCGCTTTCGCCGATCTCCAGATCACCACGGCCCAGTTCGTCGTCATGACGATGCTGGACGCCTACCCGCATGGCTCGGGAGCCGATCTCGCCCGACTTGCGTTGCTCACGCCGCAAACAATCCACGGCATCACGAGCAACCTGCTCCGCGCCGGCCTGATCGATCGAGCCCCGAGCACGGCTCACGGAAGGATCCAGACCCTGGCCCTGACCAGGGCGGGCCAGAAGCTTCTGGCCGAGTGCAAGGCCCGGGTCGCCTGCCTGGAGCAGAGCCTGACCGCCGACCTGACGAGCCAGGAGGAGGAAACGATTCGAAAATGGCTCGTCCGTTTGACCCTGCCCGACGTGGAATAGAAGCGGCCCGGCAGCCCTGCACACCTCGCCCGGCTCGGAGCCGTCGACGCGCACGGGCACGGGCACGGGCACGGGTGGTGAACGGTGCGCTGGACCAGCCCTCGGCCAGACAGCACATACAGCAACGGGCCGCGCGCGGGATCACGCTCCTGCGCTGCCTTTTTGGTCGAACTCGGCGCCTGAATGATGGTCGCGTCGAAACGCCCACCGCAGCGGAAGCATGCCGCGCCGGCGCCAGGCGGCATCGACCCGCACGCGCCACAGCCGCTCGGCGCCGGCGAAGCCGCGCACCTCCGCCCCGCTCCAAACGATTTCGGCCCGGCCCCGAAGATGCAGCAGGCTGCCCGTGTCGAAGTCCACGAACAGCAGCGCCGCCCGCGGGTCGAGCAGCAAATTGCCCAGGGTGTTAAAGTAGCGATTGCCCCGAAAGTCTGGGATCGTCAGCACCTCGCCGTTGACGCGCACGAACCCGGGCCGGCCGCCGCGGTGCGACACATCCATCCCGTCGGCCTCGCCCCCGCGTCCGCTGCTGCCGGTCGCCACGAAGAACGTATCCGCGCTCGCGACCAAGTCGCGCGCCTCCTCGTCGAGGCTGCCGAGCCGCTCCGTCGCGAGGCGTACAGCGGAAGCACCTCCTGGCGCGCGCCCAACGTCGCGTGCCTGGATATATTGCGGGCAGTTGCCGAAACTCTGCCGGACGGCAATCGTCAAACCGCTCTCGTCCACGGCGAGCGCGGTGCCGTTGGCCCGGTTCCGCCGCCGGGTGCCCAGGTCTATGCCAAGCAGACCAATGAGGACACCCGGGCGCAATCTGGCCGCCGCTGGGTCGTCGGCGTCCGGCGGGACGGCGATGCGCAAGGTGCGCGGGTCCGGACTGGACACGAAACCCGGCCGGCCGGCGAGCGCCGTCGCCACGGGCCAGCCCTCTCCGTCCAGCGTCGCGGCGAGTAGAAAGGGAAGGCCTGCGAAGAACAGCCGATGCTGGTCCGTCATCCAGTCGCGGATGGGCGCGCCGTGCAACCGCACGCCGGCGCGCGTCTGGGCTTCCTGCTCACCGACGTGGAATGGGGACGCTTCCATAGGCGGCGTTCCTAGCGGTCGAGGGTTCGCGCCAATGCGCGATCGGCTCGGGTGGGGTCGCGGCCACCGCGGTACCGAGCGGCGACTCCGGCCCCGGCCATCCTGTTTGCCCACAACGCGCCGAGGCTGAAGCAGGCGGCGATCGCGCAGACCAGGGGCCACCCGCCGCGCCCGAAGGCCAGTTCCGCGACGAACGACCCCAAGGCGCCGCCGACGAAGAACAGGCCGGTGAACAGCCCGTTCAGGCGGCCTACCGCGTCTGGCCGCAGCAGCGTGATGGCTCGGCGTCCCAGCGTCTGCTCGCCGATCGTGCCCGCATCCAGGGCCACCGCCGCGGCCGTGAGCAGGCCAATCAGCACGGAGGACCCGACGTGCAGCCGAGGGCCAATGCCGACCACGCCCACGACGCCTGCCAGCACCGCCGCGGCGGTCACCGCGAGCCGCAGCACAAGGCTGGCCTGCCGTGTCCAGCCGCGGTCGCCGAGACGGCCGGCGATCGGCGCCATCAGCACGCCGCCGGCGCCGGCCAGCGCGAACAGGGCGATGCCGGCGGCGCCGAACCCGAACGGGGATGCCGCCAGGCGCAGCGCGACGGTGCTCCAGAACATGCTTAGCGCCGTGAAGCAGAGTGCGGACGAGATGGAGCGGGCGCGCAGCACCGGTTCGTCCCGCCACAACGTCCACAACGACCTGAGCACGGCGGGATAGCCCGGCCCCGGAACGGGACGCCGGGCCGGCAGAAGCTGGGCCAGCAGCACCGAGAGCGCCGCCACCATTAACGCCGACGCCGCATAGACTCCGCGCCAGCCCCAGGCATCGGCCAGCACGCTCGCGGCCGGACGCGAGAGCAGGATGCCGAGCATCAGGCCGCCGCCGATGGTGCCGACGACCCGGCCGCGCTCACCCTCGGCGCTCAGCGCGGCGGCGAGCGGCATCAGCATCTGGATGGCGCTCGCCATCATACCGACGGTGAACGACGCTGACAGGAACAGCATCGCGGATCCGGCCGACGCGGCCACGCCAAGGGCAATAGCGCAACCCACCAAGGTGACCACAATCAGGCGCCGGTTCTCGACGATGTCGGCCAGCGGGACCAGCACCAGCAGCCCGACGGCGTAGCCGAGCAGGGTCAGCGTGGAGCCCGCTCCAGCCCAGGCGCCGCGCAGCTCGAGCGAGGGGCCGATGACCCCGACCAGCGGCTGGGCCGCGAACAGGGTCGTGGCGATCACGCCGGCCGCGGTGGCGAACAGCAGCATCAGCCTCCGTGTCATCTGCGGGCGGGCGACGGTACTCATCGCACAGCGTCCCGATAGGCAGCGAGCAACTCGGGGCTCTCAATCGAACCATGGTGGTGGAATTGCCTCCAGGCGTTGTCGGCGCGCCGGAACACCCGGCTGGTGCGGATGGCGAGGTCGAGCACGACGCGCCCCGGCTGCTCCAGCCGCCCCCGTTCACGCCCGACAGCGAGGAAGACGTCGCCGATGCGGTGCAGCGGGTAGTCGTGAAACTCGACGCGCACACTGGCCTGTGCGCCGAAGATGCGCTCGTAGACCGTCCGTATTTCGGCCCAGCCGCGCCGAATGCCGCCCAGCGGGTTGTCCATCGAGACGTCCTCGCCGGTATCCCAGTTCTGCTCCATCAGCGCGAGGTCGCGCCCGTTGAAGGCGCGATAGAACCCGGCCAGCGCCGCGAATGGCTCATCGGCGGGCGCGTGCTCGGCTCCGGTGACAGGGGTTTGGATCGGGCTGGCCATATCGGTCTCCTTGGCTTCGGAGGGGCGAAGATGGAACGCGGGGGTGGTATGGAGAATGGGCGCCCAGCTTGATAGACTATCCCGAAATTCGGGAGGATCAACTGATGGCCTCGCTGGAGGACTATTCGGCGTTCGTCGCCACCGTGGAGCGTGGAAGCCTGACCGCTGCGGCCAAGCAGTTGGGTCGATCGCTCCAGGCGGTCAGTCGCGCGCTAGCAGCGCTGGAACAGGAGCTCGGCGTCGAGCTGGTGCAGCGGACGACTCGGCGGTCACGCCCGACAGCTGCAGGCGAAGCCTTCTTTGACCGGGTCCGCGCCGCCCTGGCCGATCTCTCCCTGGCCCGGACCGAGGTTCGGGAGATGCACGGCCAATTGGCCGGCAAGCTTGTCGTTGGCGGCCCGGTGTATTTCGGCCCGACCTATCTTATGCCGATTCTCGCGTCGTTCCTCGAACGCCATCCGGCGGTCGAGATCGAGCTGACGCTGGCCGATCGCTATGCCGACCTGGTGGCGGACGGCATCGACGTCGCCGTGCGGCTTGGGGAGATCCCGGACAGCAGCCTCATGGCCCGGCGCCTCGGCGCCTTGCGCCAGGTGGTGTTCGGTGCGCCCGGCTACTTCGCCGCGCGTGGCCGCCCGGCGGTGCCGGCGGATCTGCGTCGGCACGCTTGCGTGGTGCGCACCACGGCGCAAGCGATGGAGGTTTGGGAGTTCGTGCACCACGGCCACCTGGAGGGGATCGACGTGCACGGAGCGTTTCGCGCCAACAGTCCGGTAGCGTGCAACGAGGCAGCGGCGCTTGGCATGGGCATCAGCAGGGCGCCGTTATGGCAGGTGCGCTCACTGCTCGATCAGGGCCGCATCGAGCTGGTGCTCGCTGATTTCGAGCTGCCGCCCATGCCCCTCAGCATCGTCTGGCCGCAGACCTCCGCACTGCCGGCGCGTACCCGGCTGTTGGTAGACTTCTTGGCGGCCAGGCTGACCGTGGCGCGGCTGTAGCCGCGCCACGGTGGAGCGAACCTCATATCGGAGCAAGCTTGAGCGCGATGGTGCCGGCCAGCACGACAGCTGCCAGCGGCCTCGTCCTACCTAGGCGCGCCGCCGGACGCCGAAGCTGCTACGGCCGGCCTGCGACGGTGATCCGGCCGGTCTCGTGCCAGAAGCTGCCGGAAATCTCAGGCAAGTCCTCAACGACGGCGCTCGCCGACTTCCGCTCGCCGCCTCGCCGCCGCATCGCCACCGCGGCACAGTGACCGCGTGTGTGCCATCACGGCGCTCCTCGCAGCTTGTGTGGGCACCTGGTTTGTGCTCCGGTACCGCAGTAACTCGGCGCCAAACTGTCCAACAGGACAGGCCCACCTCACTCGTCGGCGGCTTCCGCCCGCAGCCAATCGCTGAACGCTTTCACTGTTGGTAGGTGCGTTCCTCGCGTGGTCACGATATAGTAGGCGAATTCCATCGGCCACGGCGCATCGAGCGCAACTTGAAGGCGGCCGGCAGCGATCTCATCCATTGCGTAGGTGTCGCGCAGGAGTGCAAGCCCTTGGCCGGCAACGGCAGCTCTCGCGAGGAGGGTGCTGTCCGCAAGCCGCGTGCCCCGCAAGGTGCTTGCGTCCACGTTATCGACGCCCATCGCCTGCAGCCATAATCGCCAGTCGGCCGTCTCCGGATCATGCAACAACGGGTAGGCAAGGCAGTCCGCCGGCTCTGCAATTGGCGGTCCCTTCGCCAACAGCGCTGGACTGCCTACTGGCAGCAACCGGGGCCGAAGCAACGGTATAGTCGCCATACCTGCCCAGTCACCGAGTCCATGGCGGATCGCCAGATCCGCGTTTCCCGGACCAGCGCCGACGTGAACCAGGTCGGAAGTGGTCAAGATTTCCACCGTGATTGCCGGGTGCCGCGCAACAAAGCCGCCAAGGCGAGGGACGAGCCAATTAGCCGCAAAGGTGCTGGTCGTGCTGACAGTTAGGCTGGTCCGTCCTCTGCCTTGCAAGCGGTCGATTGCCCCGAGGGCGTCCTCGATCTGCTGAAAGGCGCCGCCCACGCGGTCCAACAACGCTGCGCCCGCGCGCGTAAGCCGGATGGAGCGGTTCCCGCGCTCGAACAGCGCCATGCCGAGCCTAGCCTCCAGAAGCTTCACTTGCTGGCTGACCGCGCCCGGTGTGATGCCGAGCCGGCGCGCGGCAGCCTGCATGCTCAGAACCCGCCCAACCTCGGCAAAGGTACGCAACCCTAGTAGCGGCAGTGGTCCGGCCATGGGTTCAGTTTAGCCTCACTGATCCGAACGACAAGAAATCTCGTTTGCCCCGGGCCACCCGCGTCCGCAACTTGCTCGTTGCAACGGCAAGGAAGGCGGGGATGGCTGAGATACGGCGGGCCGATGATCGGGACGCGACGACGATCGCTCTCCTCGGCCGGATCACCTTCACCGAGACGTTCGGTCATCTCTTCCGGGATCATGCGTGCGACTTGCGGGTCTACCTCGACGCCACGTTTGACGTCGCCAAAGTCACGGTCAGCTTAAACAAGCCGAAGAATGCCTACTGGCTCGCACTCAAGGGCGGACTTCCGGTTGGCTACGCCAAGCTCAAGCATCCCTCCTCACCTCCTGGCTGTGCGGCTCAAGAAGGCGCGCAGCTGCAGAAAATCTATGTCTTGCGCGAGTTCCTGGGAGCTCGCATCGGCGACGACCTTCTCGCACCCTTGATGAAGACGGCGGCTGCACGATCCTCATTCGTGTGGCTGGACGTATTGCGGGAGAATGACCGCGCGATCCGCTTTTACCAGCGGCAAGGCTTTGCCTCGATCGGAGAGGATACCTACACCATCGGCGCACAGCGCTTCCTCTTCGCCCTGATGGCTCGGTCGACTCGATGAGCGGGAGTGGAATCGACCCGGGCCGGACCCCCAGCGAATTGCGCCAGTCCTGGCCCGTGATCGTGGCCTGCTTTGCAGCTGCGCTCTTCGCCTGGGGCTTCGGCTTTACTGGCCCGTCGATTTACCTCGCCGAGCTACATCAGGACCGGGGGTGGCCCAGCGGCTTCATTGCGTTCGCGATTACCGCTTATTATCTCCTCGGCGCCATCCTCCTTGCCCGCGTTCACCTGGCCCTGCGCTGGTTGGGGCCGGGATGGCTGCTTGGGTTAAGCATGATTCTGCTCGGGCTGGGCGCGAGCGCGTTTTGTCGCAGTAGCCAGCCTTGGGAGCTGTTCCCGGCGGCGGTTTTGATGGCACTTGGCTGGGCCGGCTGTACAACGGCCGCGATCCCGTCGATCCTCGCGCTGTACTTCCATCAGCAACGCGGCGCAGCCATAGGCCTCGCGCTAAACGGGGCCAGTGCCGCTGGCTTCACGGTCGGCCCATTGCTGATCGGCCTCAGCCAGAATTTCGGCATCTACAACGCCGTCCCAATCGCTGCAGCGGCAATGCTGACGGTGTTGCTGCCCCTGATTGGCTTGGCCTTTCGGCACCGCATCGGAAGCCGGGCCGCTCTTCCGGCATCGCCCACGGCCGGCCGGCCGGCAGCGATGATCCGGACTTGGCACTTCTGGTCAGTGGCGCTGCCGTTCGCCCTCGCACTGACCGCGCAAGTTGGGCTGATCGTCCATCTTGTCTCATCCCTCCAACCGAGGCTCGGGCCTGGTGGCGCGGCCACCGCCCTTGCTCTGGTATCCGGAGCCGCACTCGCCGGGCGTGTCCTGCTCTCCACCGTGATTGACAGGCTGCACCAGCGTTGGGCGTCAGCGTTAAGCATGGCGTCACAGGCACTCGCCCTCGGAGTGATGCTGGCTTGGCCGCAACCGGCCTTGCTCTACGCTGGGTGCGTTCTGTTCGGCGCATCGGTCGGTAACCTAATCACCATTCCGTCCCTGATCGTGCAACGCGAGTTTCCCCCGGCGGCCTTCGGTCTCGTTGTTGGGCTGAGTAGCGCCATCGGCCAGTTCACCTACTCTCTCGCCCCAGCATTGCTGGGCGCTATTCGGGACGCAACGGGAAGCTACGTAGCGGTCCTATGGACATGCATTGTGTTTCAGCTCGCGGCCGCGTTCCTCGTGCTCATGCCTACCAGGTCTGTTGCCGCCAAGCGCGATTGTCTTGAATCGCTTTGACACTGACTGGCCTGCCAAAATAACCAGTCCTACTCTGGCTTATGAGCCCAACCAGCGCCAAATGAGGCTGAAATATCACATTGCGTTACCAATGATAGCGAGGGCGAAACTCTCCCATCCGAGCTGTCGCGCGATATTGGGCAAGTGATCACGCCGCGTCATCAGCAAACAGCTCAGCAATCGCTCGGGTGGCGCGGTCCTTGATAGCGCCAGCGGTGACCGAGCAGGTTAGCCGCGCACGATGAGCATCACCAAAGCCAGACCGAGCGCGAACAGGCTGGGATAGAACGTCAGCCCGAAGCCGAACGCACGGTTGCCCGCGCCGTGCTTGTAGCCCAACCAGAAAGCGAGTCGGCCGGCGCAGAATAGTCCCACTAACAAAGGCACCACGATCATCTCACGTCCGTGCAGCAAGCTCGCCAGCATAAGATGCGTCACCACCGCGAGCAGGGCCTGTTCCAGGGTGTTCTGCAGCACGGCAGACGACATTGCGATCGGCGGTCCTGCTTCGCTGAACCCCGAACCCCCTATGTCGGCCGCCGAAAAGAAGCGGCCTCGCGCCACCGCGGCGATCGCCGCCGCGAGCCAGGCCATGACGAACAGGTCGCATCGCAGCGTGAAGGCAATCCGGTCCTCTATGCGCGGAAGTGGAGGCAACAGCGGCGATGCGAATACGATGCCGAGTCCTAATACCGTAGCCGCAACAAGCGCTGCGAAGCTCATCCCGCGCAGCACACGCCGTTGCTCGACGTCCAACATCGGTGCTGGCCCTCCATCTTGTTGCCGCCCAAGTCATGTCGGGGTGCAATGATCTTCCTGACACAGGATTGAAAGTTGTGACCGGGGACGTGCCCCACGTAGCTCAGATGGAGCAGACGGATGGAACTGTCGCCAAACCCGCCGCATGTGCCTGGCCGACCCAAATCCAGCACGTTCGGAAACCTGTTCCAAGCCAAGGTCGGTCTG
>JAABUL010007734.1_pt1 | contig 11374 bp, 11 predicted proteins | sample 5559151 | NCBI WGS metagenome assembly JAABUL01 (sample SAMN10711876, study PRJNA513368) | rock metagenome | isolation source: Antarctica rocks | place: Antarctica: Victoria Land, Pudding Butte sud | reverse complement strand
GTTGGCGCCTGCACCTTCACGGCCGCGCATACCGCGCGCGTGGTCACCGCATTCGGCCCTTCTGCCTCAAGCAGGCGCTCTGCAGCCTGTAGCAATGCATTTTGTGTCGTCATTCCTTCGGTGGTCACAGCTTCCCCGGCTATATATCGACGCTATAGAAAAGCGCGTGTAGCAGCGCTATATGACAATCCAGTGAGATAGTCGCTGGCAGACAGGATTAGTCATGAACTCCGATCTCGTTCTGGTCACCGGGGCGTCGGGATACGTCGCGGGGCACTGCATCCTGAAGCTGCTGGACGAGGGATACCGGGTCCGCGGCACGCTGCGCTCGCTGGACCGCGCCGATGAAGTCCGGCAATGGCTGTCCCGCGCCCGCGCCGCGGTCGATCCCGGCGAGGCGCTGTCCTTCGTGGCCGCGGAGCTGACGGACGCGGCGGGCTGGGCCGCCGCCATGGAAGACGTGCGCTACGTCTTGCACGTCGCCTCGCCCATTCCTGCGACCATCCCCAAAGACCCGGAGACGCTGATCCGACCGGCCCGCGAGGGAACGCTGAACGTGATGCGCGCGGCCGCGGCCGCCAAGGTGGAGCGGGTTGTTCAGACCTCATCGTTGTCGGCCGTTATGTATGGCTGCGACAATCCCAACGAGCACATCTTCACCGAAGTCGACTGGACCAATCCAGATCACCGCGACAACGTGCCTTACTCCCGCAGCAAGACTATCGCTGAGCGCTCCGCCTGGGCCGAGCTGCCGAAGCTGCCGCGCGCCCTGGAATGGGTCGCCATCCAACCCGGCCTCGTGTTAGGGCCGGTGCTCGACAAGGACTCCAGCGTCACGGTGCAGATCGTCGCCATGCTGATGAACGGCGATATGCCCGGCATTCCACGCTTCGGCTATGCAGTAATTGACGTTCGCGATCTTGCCGACCTCCAGCTCCGGGCGATGACCTCGCCCAAGGCGGCCGGGCAGCGCTACATCGGCTCGGGGCCCTTCATTCAAATGAGCGATATGGCGCGAATCCTGAAGCAGCGCCTGGGCGAACGGGCGAAGAAGGTGCCAACCCGCAAGCTGCCTGACTTCATCGTCCGGCTCGTCGGCTTGTTCGATCCCGCGCTCGGAGGGCAACTGTTCGAGCTGGGCAAGGTCCGGCAGCCCTCCAGCAAGAAGGCTGAGACCGAGCTGGGCTGGTCTTATCGGCCGGTCGAGCAGACCCTGGTGGACACTGCTACCAGCTTGGCCGCCGTTGGTGCCCTGAAAATCAAGTAGCGCATCGAGGCGGGCGTCGAGAGGCTGAAGGCCGCCCGGCATAGTCCGGTAACGGCAACTCACCTGCTGACCGGGTGCCACCCAAATCGGTCATTGCACGCTACGCCACGCTAACCTTAGACAGCGATGAATTTCCACTTGCATCGCCGACCGAGGATGCTCCCGTTGCGCCCCGTCACAATCGACGGGGTCAACATGAACGCCACTCGCATCCTTTGGGGCCAGGTCCTCACCGTCTGCACGGTCGCGCTGGCCTTCATCTGGGCCGCCACCCAGTGGACGGCGGCGCAGCTCGGCTACCAGTCCCAGCTCGGCCGACCGTGGTTCGTCGCGCACGGCTACCCCGTCTATCATCCGCCCGCCTTCTTCTGGTGGTGGTTCGCCTACGACGCCTATGCGCCGCGTGTCTTCGAGCACGGGGCCTATATCGCCGCATCGGGCGGCCTCGTGGCCGTTGTCGTCGCGATCGGGATGTCTGTGTGGCGGGCGCGGGAGACCAAGCACGCCGACACCTACGGCTCCGCCCGGTGGGCGACCGAGAAAGAGGTGCGCGCCGCCGGCCTACTCGGTCCAGACGGCACGGTGCTCGGCCGGCTCGGCAACGGCTACGTCCGTCACGACGGACCGGAGCACGTCCTGTGCTTCGCGCCGACCCGCAGCGGCAAGGGCGTTGGCCTCGTCGTGCCGACGCTCCTGACTTGGGCAGGCTCGGTGATCGTTCACGATATCAAGGGCGAGAACCACGGGCTGACTGCCGGATGGCGGGCGCGGTTCAGCCGCGTCGTCCTGTTTGATCCGACCAATCCGGAGAGCGACGCCTACAACCCGCTGCTGGAGGTGCGTCGCGGACCAAACGAAGTGCGCGACGTGCAGAATGTCGCCGACATCCTGGTCGACCCCGAAGGAGCGCTGGAGAAGCGCAATCACTGGGAGAAGACCAGCCACGCGCTACTGGTCGGCGCCATCCTCCATGTTCTCTATGCGGAGGTCGACAAGACGCTGGCCGGTGTCGCCAACTTCCTGTCCGACCCCAAGCGCCCGATCGAGACCACGCTCCGCGCGATGATGACCACGGCGCACCTCGGCAAAGCCGGCGTCCATCCAGTGATCGCCAGCGCGGCCCGCGAGCTCCTCAACAAGAGCGAGAACGAGCGCTCGGGCGTGCTTTCCACCGCCATGTCGTTCCTCGGCCTCTATCGCGATCCCGTGGTGGCACAGGTGACGCGCCGCTGCGACTGGCGCATCCGCGACCTCGTCGACGGCCAGCGGCCCGTGACCCTCTATCTCGTCGTGCCACCGTCCGACATCAGCCGCACCAAGCCGCTCGTGCGGCTGATCCTGAACCAAGTCGGGCGCCGACTCACCGAGGAGTTGGAGGACAAGCGCAAGCGCCACAAGCTCCTGCTGATGCTGGACGAGTTTCCCGCGCTCGGCCGGCTCGACTTCTTCGAGTCGGCGCTGGCCTTCATGGCCGGCTACGGCATCCGCTCCTTCCTGATCGCCCAGTCGCTGAACCAGATCGAGAAGGCCTACGGCGTCAACAACGCCATTCTCGACAATTGTCACGTCCGTGTCTCCTTTGCGGCAAACGACGAGCGGACCGCCAAGCGCGTGTCGGACGCGCTCGGCACCGCCACCGAGATCCGTGACGCCAAGAACTACGCCGGACACCGGCTCTCGCCCTGGCTCGGGCACCTGATGGTCAGCCGACAGGAAACGGCCCGGCCCTTGCTCACGCCAGGAGAGATCATGCAGCTCCCCCCGACCGACGAACTGGTCCTCGTTTCGGGGCTAGCTCCGATTCGGGCGAAGAAGGCGCGCTACTATGCCGACAAGCGCCTCTCCGCGCGCGTGCTGCCGCCGCCCGAGCGGAAGCCGAAAAGAGGTGCGGCACCCGTTCCCGGCGACGATTGGAGCGGGCTCAAGCCAATCGCCGCGCCCGCGCTCGCGCCCGTTCCGGCCGCAGCGTCCGTGCCAGCCGGGACGCCTGCTGCGGCGGGTGTCGCCAAGCCGCCCGAGACCGAAGATCCCGCGAACGCAGGCATTCGCCGAGAACCCGAGCTGCCCGAACATGAAGCGATCGCGCCGGAGACGCCGCAGACGCGTCCCGTGCGCGAGTTCGATGATCTCGACGACGAGCCGGATGCGGAGGCGGAAGGAATCAAGGCGCGCGTACTGCAGGCGCGGGCGTCCCGCAGCCTCGCCCGTCAGGTGGCGCTCGACCCCGGCGACGGCATGGCGCTTTGATCCATGACGGCCCGCGGGAAATACACATTCCGGCTCTCGACTGACCTTGCCGCGCAGCTCGCGGACTACTCTGTCCGCCGGCGCGTGCCGCAAGCGCAGGTGGTGGAGGCGGCGCTCGCCTCGCATCTCTCGCCCGACGGCGCCGACCGGCTCGAGGCCGCTCTCGCGCGGCGCCTAGACCGCATGACACGCGGTATCGAGCGGCTGGAGCGCCACAGCACAATCGGCAACGAAGCTATCGCTCTGTTCGTGCGCTTCTGGCTGACAGCCGTGCCGCCGCTCCCCGACAGCGCGCAAGCCGCCGCTCAGGCAAAAGGGCGCGAACGCTACGACGGCTTCGTCGAGGCGCTCGGCCGTCGAATTGCCAAGGGCAAGTCCTTTGCCGACGAGGTGTCCCGGGACGTCGACTTGGCATCTCCAGGTAACGCCGGATCGGATTCTACCTGATCGACGTGGTCTGTGACGCCCATCGCGCAGGCGATGACCCGATAGTCCTCCGGCGTGATTGCAAACGCGCCGCGCCGGAAAGCGTAGCCCGAAGAAGCTCGGCCCTCGGTAAACGAGAGCCGAGGCAGGAGCGGACGGATCGAGCTTCCGAGGCCTCCAGGAACGCGACCGGACGCCGGAACGGCACGAAGCCGCCGCCCATGTCGCATGAATACGGCTCGCCGCCTTCGACAAGCCCGATGGCGGTGAATGCCTGAACCGGCTCGCCGCCGCGCATCCGCGTTGCTGGCGAGTAGTAGACGATGCGGTCACCCGACCTGAGACGGCGCACTGCTTTGCCGTGGCAGATCTGGCAGAAACCGCCCGCCACGCCCGCACGCACGTGGTCTCGCGAGGCCACTCCGATCCAAAAGCGCAGCGCCGCTGCTCCTTTCAGCCTACGGGCTGATGCGCCGTGATGGCGTAGCCGTCGGGATCGCGAAACGAGAAGAAGCGCCCGAACGGACCGTCGGCCGGTGGGGTCACGACAGCGACCCCGGCGGCGATCAGCGATGCGTGCAGATCCTCGGCATCGTCGCATGCAACCCAGAGCGAGACGCCCCAGCCCAGGCTGCTGGTCGCGTCGAGGTCGACAAGAGGCTTACGGATGGCGAACGGGATCGGCTTGGTGTCGAAAACCACTGCATCCGGCGGGCTACGGTCGGCCAGTTCGAGCCCTACGCGCTCGGTGTAGAACCGCTTCGAGACCTCCAGGTCGCGCACCTGCAGCGCGATGAAGTCGGGTCCGATCAGCTTGGCCATGACGTACTCCTCCTGTAATATCAGGCACCTGATATAGTGTAAGGAGCCTGATATGTCCAGCGGCGATGGAATGCCCGATCCGATGGCGCGGCGACTCGGTTATGTTCTTAAACGGGCGCAGAATGCTTTGCGCACGCGCATGGATGACGCCCTGCGCCCACTAGGCATAACCGCCCCCCAATATGCGGTGCTCTCCGCGATCGAGCTTGAGCCGGGGCTATCGAACGCGGCCTTGGCGCGTGCCGCGTTCGTGACGGCGCAGACCATGCAGGGCGTTATCGCCAACCTCGAGCGTGATGATCTCATCAGGCGCAGCGAGGATCCCACGCACGGCCGCATTCTCAAGACCGAGCTGACCGCGAAAGGCCGTAAGACTCTTGGCCAGGCGCATGCCGCGGCCTCGGCCGTCGAACAGACGATGATCGGTTCGCTCGCTGCACCGGACGTGGCCTCGCTCACCGGACTCTTGGGGCAGTGCGCAGCCAACCTTTCCTGAGTCGGAGAGGTTTCGGCGGGACCGAGTCGCAGCGTGATCTACGCCGAAAGTTCCGGTACTGCCGAATAGGCGACCCATCCCTTGCGCCTGCAATTGTACGCCAGGCCACTACTACGCCCTCACGCTTGTTGAGCCGCCCCCGATCGGGCGCTCTTTATCCAACCCGTTGACCGACCCGCGCCACTTTGGGCGCGGTGATCGAAGCGGGGTAGCTATCCGTGACCACCATTGCCTTCCGGCCCGAAGCTTACGCCCGCGGCGCGCGGATGCTGCGCACGGCGCTGGGCCCGGCGATCGCGGGCTGGCTCGATGACGCCAGCGTCGGCGAGGTCATGCTCAATCCCGACGGCCGGCTCTGGCTCGACCGCCTCACGGGCGGGCTGGAGGACACGGGCGAGCGCCTGTCCGCCGCGGACGGCGAGCGCATCATTCGCCTCGTCGCCCACCATGTCGGGGCCGAGGTCCACGCCGGCGCGCCGCGAGTCTCGGCCGAGCTGCCGGGGAGCGGGGAGCGCTTCGAGGGTCTGCTGCCGCCAGTGGTGGCCGGCCCGGCATTCGCGATCCGACGCCCGGCTGTCGCCGTGTTCACGCTCGGCGACTACGTCGATGCCGGCATCATGTCTGGACCGCAGGCCGAGACGCTTCGCGCCGCCGTACGCGCCCGCAAGAACGTGCTGGTCGCGGGCGGCACCTCCACCGGCAAGACCACGCTCGTCAACGCGCTCCTGGTTGAGGTCGCCGCGACCGGGGACCGCGTGGTGCTGATCGAGGACACGCGCGAACTCCAGTGCGCCGCGCCCAACCTGGTCGCGCTCCGCACCAAGGACGGCGCGGCATCGCTGACCGATCTCGTGCGCTCGGCGCTCCGCCTGCGGCCCGACCGCATCCCCATTGGCGAGGTGCGCGGTGGCGAGGCGCTCGACCTGATCAAGGCCTGGGGCACCGGCCACCCCGGCGGTGTCGGCACGCTGCACGCCGGCTCGGCGCTCGGCGCGCTGCGCCGTCTCGAACAGCTCGTGCAGGAAGCGGTGGTCACCGTACCGCGCGCGCTGATCGCCGAGACCATCGACGTCATCGCCGTCCTGACCGGCCGCGGCTCCGCCCGCCGGCTCTCCGAGCTCGCCCTCGTTCAGGGCCTCGGTCCCGACGGGGACTACCGCCTCACCAACCCCCTGCTGTTCGAACCGGGAGACCTCGCATGACCCGTTCCGTCCGCCGCCGCCTCGGCGTTGGCTTCTCATTGGCGACCACCGCGCTCCTGACCGCGCCCGCCTACGCGGCCGGCACCAACATGCCGTGGGAGCAGCCGCTGCAGCAGATCCTGGACTCGATCCAGGGCCCCGTGGCCAAGATACTGTCGGTCATCGTCATCGTCGTGACTGGCCTGACGCTCGCCTTCGGCGACACCTCGGGCGGTTTCCGCCGCCTGATCCAGATCGTGTTCGGCCTGTCGATCGCGTTCGCGGCCAGCTCCTTCTTCCTGTCGTTCTTCTCCTTTTCGGGCGGGGCGCTGGTCTGATGACCGAGGCCGAAGAGCCCGTGGTCGGCTTCTACGCACCGGTGCGGCGCAGCCTTACCGAGCCGATCCTCATGGCGGGCGCGCCGCGCACGGTCGCCATCATCAACGGCACGCTAGCGGCGGCGATCGGGCTCGGCCTGCGCCTATGGATCGTCGGTATGGTGATCTGGGCGATCGGCCATATGGCCGCGGTCTGGGCGGCGCGCCGCGACCCCGCCTTCGTCGACGTGGTCCGCCGCCACCTCCGCTACCCCGCACATCTCGGCTGCTGAGGGCGCGATGCTGAACCTCGCCGAGTACCGCAAGAAGCCGCAGGGCCTCGCCGACTTCCTGCCCTGGGCGGCGCTGGTCGCGTCCGGAGTAGTGGCCAACAAGGACGGCAGCTTCCAACGAACCGCTCGGTTCCGTGGGCCGGACCTCGACAGTGCCACGGCCGCCGAACTCGTCTCGACCACTTCGCGCCTGAACGGGGCGTTGCGCCGGCTGGGTTCGGGCTGGGCGATCTTCGTCGAGGCTCAACGCATTCCGGCCAACCGCTACCCGCGCTCGCGCTTTCCCGATGCCGCCTCGGCGCTGGTCGAGATGGAACGGCGCGCCCAGTTCGAAGAGGAGGGCGCCCACTTCGAGTCCGCCTACTTCCTGACTTTCTGCTGGCTGCCGCCCGCTGACGCCGCCGACCGCGCCGAGGGCTGGCTCTACGAAGGCCGTGAGGACCGCGCCGGCGCGGACGGCCGCGCGGCGCTGTCCGGCTTCATCGACCGCACCGACCGCGTGCTGGCGCTGGTCGAGGGGTTCATGCCCGAGGCGGCGTGGCTCTCCGACGAGGAGACGCTCACCTACCTCCACTCGACCGTCTCGACCCGCCGCCACGCCGTGCGCGCGCCCGAGACGCCGATGCACCTCGACGCCATCCTGGTCGACGAGCCGCTCGCCGGCGGCCTGGAGCCGCGGCTGGGTCCCGCGCACCTGCGCACCTTGACCGTGCTGGGCTTCCCGTCTCGGACCTGGCCCGGTCTGCTCGACGACCTGAACCGGCTGGCCTTTCCGTACCGCTGGTGCGTGCGCGCGGTCTCCCTCGACAAGACCGACGCGACCAAGGTGCTGACCCGCATTCGGCGGCAGTGGTTCGCCAAGCGCAAGTCGATCGCCGCCATCGTCAAGGAGGTGATGACCAACGAGGCCTCGGTGCTGATGGACTCCGACGCCTCCAACAAGGCGGCGGACGCCGACCTCGCCTTGCAGGAGCTCGGCTCGGACCTGATCGGCCAAGTCTATGTCACCGCCACTGTGACCGTCTGGGATGAGGACGCGCGCATTGCCGACGAGCGGCTGCGGCAGGTGGAGAAGACCATTCAGGGCCGCGACTTCACCGCCATCCGCGAGAGCGTCAACGCGGTGGAGGCTTGGCTCGGCTCGCTGCCCGGCCAGCTCTACGCCAACGTCCGCCAGCCGCCGATCTCCACTCTCAACCTCGCCCATATGATGCCGTTCTCGGCGGTATGGGCCGGACCGCAGCGCGACGAGCACTTCGATGCGCCGCCGCTATTCGTCGCCAAGACCGAGGGTTCGACCCCGTTTCGGTTCTCGCTCCACGTCGGCGACGTCGGCCACACGCTCGTGGTCGGTCCCACGGGCGCGGGCAAGAGCGTGCTGCTCGCCGTCATGGCGATGCAGTTCCGCCGCTACGAGCGCGCTCAGGTGTTCGCCTTCGATTTCGGCGGCTCGATCCGCGCCGCCGCGCTCGCCATGGGCGGGGACTGGCACGATCTGGGCGGTTCACTGTCGGAGGACACGGCCGAGCCGGTGGCATTGCAGCCGCTCGCCCGCATCCACCTGCCGGAGGAACGCGGCTGGGCGGCGGAGTGGATCGCCGCGATCCTCGCCCGCGAGAAGGTGTTGGTCACCCCGGAGGTAAAGGAGCATCTCTGGTCCGCGCTGGGTTCGCTCGCGTCCGCGCCGGTGAACGAGCGCACCCTGACCGGGCTGACGGTTCTGCTGCAAAGCCAGGCGTTGAAGCGCGCGCTGCAGCCCTACTGCCTAAACGGGCCCTGGGGTCGCCTGCTCGACGCGGACTCGGAGCGCCTGGGCGAAGCCGAGGTGCAGGCGGTCGAGACCGAGGGGCTAATCGGCACGGGCGCGGCGGCCGCCGTGCTGTCCTACCTGTTCCATCGTATCGAGGACCGCCTCGATGGCCGGCCGACCTTGCTGATCGTCGACGAGGGCTGGCTCGCCCTCGACGATGAGGGGTTCTCCGGCCAGCTTCGGGAGTGGCTGAAGACGCTGCGCAAGAAGAACGCCAGCGTCGTCTTCTCGACCCAGTCGCTCGCCGACATCGACAACAGCGCGATCGCGCCCGCCATCATCGAGAGCTGCCCGACCCGGGTGTTCCTCGCCAACGAGCGCGCGTTGGAGCCGCAGATCGCGGCGACTTATCGCCAGTTCGGCCTGTCGGACCGGCAGATCGAGATCCTCAGCCGCGCCACCCCCAAGCGCGACTACTACTGCCAGTCCCGTCGCGGCAACCGGCTGTTCGAGCTGGGGCTCGGCGACGTCGCGCTCGCCTTCGCCGCAGCCTCCTCCAAGACCGACCAAGCGCTCATCACCGAGCTGTTCCGCGCCCATGGCCGCGCCGGGTTCGCCCGCGCCTGGCTGAACGCCCGCGGCGTCGGCTGGGCGGTCGATCTCCTGTCCACTCTCGAGCTGGAGCCTCAGCCATGACCATGCCCCGTCTCAGCCATCGCCTTCGCCGTAGTGCGCTCGCCGGCGTCGCCCTCCTCTCGCTCGCGATGGTCGGGGCGCCGGCCCACGCGCAATGGACGGTGTTCGACCCCTCCAATTTCTCACAAAACATCCTGACCGCCGCGCGGTCGCTGCAGCAGATCAACAATCAGATCACCTCGCTTCAGAACCAAGCGCAGATGCTGATCAACCAGGCGCGCAACCTCGCCAACCTGCCGTACTCCTCGCTGCAGCAGCTTCAGCAGAACGTCGCGCGCACCCAGCAGCTTCTCGCCCAAGCGCAGGGCATCGCCTACAACGTCCAGAACATCGACCAGGCATTCCGCACGACCTACGCACCGGCGAGCGCCTCGGCGTCCGACCAGGCGCTGATCCAGGGCGCGCAGCAGCGCTGGCAACAATCGGTGCAGGCGCTTCAGGACGCCATGCGCACGCAAGCGACCGTGGTCGGCAACCTGCCGGCGAGCAGCGCCCAGATGTCGGCGCTGGTCACCTCCAGCCAGTCCGCGACCGGCGCGCTGCAAGCGACTCAGGCCGGCAACCAGCTTCTGGCCTTGCAGGCGCAGCAGCTCGCGGACCTCACGGCCGCGGTCGCGGCGCAGGGGCGGGCGCAGAGCCTGGAGGCGGCCCAGCGCGCCGCCGCCCAGAGCCAGGGGCAGGAGCAGCTGCGCCGCTTCCTGACGCCGGGCACGGGCTACCAACCCACCACCGTGACGATGTTCCACCAGTGAGGGGCTTCGGTTCACGACGGCTCCGCGCCTACGCGGCCTGGGACGCTAAGGCGCTCCGCCGCGCGCTCGTGCTGGGAGCGCTCGGCGCCGCGCTGATTGCAGCGGCCGTGCTTATGGCCGGAAAGAAGGACGAGGACGGGCTTCGGGTGCGCTCATCGAGCGTCGCGCCCGCTCCGGCTGTGGACACGCTCGCCGCCGAGTTCGCCCGCTGCAATGGCCTCGGCACTGCTGCGGCCGACGACGCCGGCTGTCGCGCCGCCTGGGCTGAGAACCGCCGCCGCTTCTTCGGTGGCCACGCCCACCCGGCGCCGGAGCGCTGACATGGGCGGCACGGGCGTCATCGACCGTTTTCTGGAGGTTTTCACCCGCTACATCGACAGCGGCTTCGGCCTGTTGCAGGGCGAGGTGAAGTGGCTGGCGGGCGTGCTGATCGCCATCAACCTGGTGCTCGCCGCCCTGTTCTGGGCCATGGCCCCGGACGAGAACGTCATCGCTCGGCTAGTCAAGAAGACGCTGTTCATCGGCAGCTTCGCTTTCATCATCAACAACTGGACCAATCTCGCGCGCATCGTCTTCGAGAGCTTCGCGGGGCTCGGACTCAAGGCGTCCGGCACGGGCCTCAGCGAAGCCGACTTTCTCCGTCCCGGCCGCGTCGCCCAGGTCGGGCTCGACGCCGGCAAGCCGATCCTCGACTCGATATCCGGCCTGATGGGCTTCGTGTCCTTCTTCGAGAACTTCATCCAGATCGCGGTGCTACTGTTCGCCTGGGCAATCGTCATCCTCGCTTTCTTCATCCTCGCGATCCAGCTCTTCGTCAGCCTGATCGAGTTCAAGCTGACCACGCTCGCCGGCTTTGTGCTGATCCCATTCGGGCTGTTCAACAAGACCGCTTTCGCCGCCGAGCGGGTGCTCGGCAATGTGATGTCGTCGGGCATCAAGGTGCTGGTGCTGGCCGTGATCGTCGGCATTGGCTCGACCCTGTTCAGCCAGTTCACCCAGGGTTTCACCGGCCAGCCCACCATCGAGGACGCAATGGGGCTTGTGCTCGCGGCGCTCTCGCTGCTCGGGCTCGGCATCTTCGGACCCGGCATCGCCAACGGCATCGTCTCCGGCGGTCCCCAACTCGG